>Ga0194118_10001246_pt1 | contig 37583 bp, 27 predicted proteins | sample TA2MahsurfametaG_2_FD_148662 | JGI IMG/M metagenome (GOLD analysis project Ga0194118, IMG submission 148662) | Freshwater microbial communities from Lake Tanganyika, Tanzania - TA2015013 Mahale N5 surface | ecosystem: Environmental > Aquatic > Freshwater > Lake | place: Tanzania: Lake...
AACCAGTCCGCTGATTACCAAGCCCAAGTACAAAGCCACCCACGTATTTTATCCCACTACCAACAACTCCATTTCCAATGCCCTGCTTACCGAGTTGAACCAGCGGCAAAAGGATCCACTGGAATTCGGTGAGGAAGAAGAAGCTGAAAAAGCACTGCAAGTGCTGCAAAGCGGGGAATTGCTGAGCCGTTTGGTGCGCAATTTCAACCTCATGAAACATTACGGCATTGATCCCAAAACCGAAGCACATCCGCAGACAGCGCTTGAATATAAAGTTGAGGAAAATATTCAGTTCAGCCGCACCCGTTACCTGAGCATAAAAATTGAGGTTTTAGACGAAGATCCGCAAATGGCCGCCAATATTGCCAATGGCATAGCTGCACTATACGATACCGTAAAAACCGAAATTCAAAAACAGATTGCTGACCCGGCATTAGCTATTGTAGAAAGGGCTTTGAAAGAAAAACAGAATAAGCTGCAGGGACTGAAAGACCAACTGCGCGGATTGGGTGAAAAAGGCGTTACCAACTACGAGGAACAGAGCCGTGCGCTGGCAGAAGAGATTTACAAAGCCCAGGCTACCGGGCAACTAGGACGTGTAAAAGACCTGATGGAACAGCAAAAAACCCTCATCAGCCATGGTGGTGACTTTATAGCCCTGAATGAACTGATACAACAGGAAGCGGTAAAAGAGAGTGACCTGATTGCCCAGTACGAAAAAAGGCTTGTGGATGTGAAGGAAAATCTCTCGCACAAATTTACCGTGAGTGCCGCTGCCAAACCTGAAATCAAGGCATGGCCCAAACGCACGCTGGTATTGCTGATGACACTGATCACCACATTTGCTTCCGTTTCAGTTTTGTTGCTGCTTTACGAGGTACTGTACCTGAACCGCAAAAAGAACCTTGCCTAACACGCCGGTTACATCGCATAAACCTTATCTTATTTACCTGCTGGCGCTGCTGACAGGGCTTGCAGGCATGTGGGCCGCCATGGGGGGACACTACTATGTATTTCTCATTCCCGTTGCCATAGCAGTACTCTTACTATCCATTTATAATTCCGAAAAATTTATTTTGCTGACGGGTGCTTTGGCGCCACTTTCCATCAATGTAAATGATATTGGCGGCGGACTGGGACTTGCATTCCCCACAGAACCCCTTATTATCTGGATTTTTTGCCTTTTGGTAGCGCGTCTTATTTTACACGGAAAAGCCAATCTCACGCCGCTGAAGCATCCTGTGGTTTTGCTGGTAATTGCCTATGTCGTATGGCTTTGGCTTTCGTCCATCTACAGCAGTATGCCTGTGGTGAGTTTCAAATTTAGCCTGGCCCGCACCTGGTACATCGTGGTGTTTTTTATCGGTGGAATTTACCTGTTTCGCAAGATGCAAAACATCCACTATTTCTTTTCGGCACTGGTGGTTTGTACGCTCATTCTCGTTATTTACACCCTCGTCCAGCATGCCCGGTATGGATTTATCCGCAGCGCCTCTTATGGCATTAGCTGGCCGTTTTTCCCTGATCATGGAATGTATGCCGCGGCCATTGCCTTTTGCGTAAGCATACTCGTTTTCTACACTTTCAATGGTGCCGTTTTTGGCATCAAGCCCGGCTGGGCGCCGCTGTTGGGCTTCTTCTTGGTGGTATTGCTGCTGGGCATTGTGGTAAGCTATACCCGCGCCACCTGGCTTAGCCTGATTGCCGCATTGGGAGTGCACATACTTATTAGATTTCGCATTAAATTTTACTGGATAATGCTGGCTTTGTTGGCAGTGAGTACTTATGGAATTATTAATCAGGACCGTTTGCTATACAACCTGGAAGCCAATAAGCAAGGCAGCAGCGATGAACTGGAGGGTCACGTAAAGTCGGTAAGTAATATTACCACCGATCCCAGCAACCTGGAGCGTATCAACCGCTGGAAATGCGCTTCCCGTATGGTTTCGGAAAGGCCGTTGTTTGGTTTTGGCCCGGGCACATTTGTATTTCAGTACGGGCCCTTTCAGCAAAGCAGCGAAATGACCATCATCAGCACCAATACAGGCGATTTGGGCGATACGCACAGCGAGTATTTCAGTGCCATGAGCGAAACAGGTTTTCCCGGCATGGCCTTGTGGATTGGCATTACCCTGCTTACCATGGCGGCTGCATTCAGAATTATATACCGAACAGAAGACCGGAAAGTAAAAATCACCACCCTTATGGCCCTTCTCGGACTGGTAACCTACCATGTACATGCTTTTTTGAATAATTACAGCCAGTATGATAAGATAGCGGTTCCGTTGTGGACTTTCACGGCGGTGATTGTGGTATTGGATTTGCATACTGCTAAGTATACAATTAATAAAACCACTTAAACCCATGAAACAGCTATTACTATTATCACTGCTTTTTGTTATTGGAAAAGGCCTCAAAGCGCAGTATCCGCAGCCCCGTTATCAGCGAGGTTATCATAAGCCATCTTCAGGTATTTATGTGCAACCGCACATGAAAACCAGTATTAACGGCACCAACCGAGACAATTATTCTACCCGTCCCAATTATAATCCCTACAGTGGCAGAAGCGGCAGCCGCGCCGGCGACTACACAACCGGAGCATACAATTACGGTTCAGGACAACAGATCTATACCGGATCCAGGGGCGGACAATATTACATAAACAGCCGCGGCAACCGCACGTATGTTCCTAAGCGCTGAGGTAAAGGCAGATAATCACTTTAGGATATAGTTATACCAATAAGGTTTTGGGTGTGTATAATCCTAAAGACTAAAAGATTTTATATTTGTTATGAAACTTGCTTTTGTCATTATAAGCATAGCGGAATGTAAAAAAGATAAAAAATAAATCAAATGTCAAAATACTACATTAAAGAAGGTGATGACCGCAAGGGGCCATTTGGGCTTCCTGAATTAATGGACCTGAAAGTATATCCGGAAACCCTTATTTGGTTTGAAGGGTTGGATGACTGGAAGCCTGCTTCGGAAATCCAGGAGTTGAAGCCCGTGATAAGGCAGAGGACGGTATCTCCACCTCCGCAATTACCAGAACAGTCTTTGGCAAAATCAAACAAGAATCAAGGAATTGTAATTGGGCTGGTAGCAGTGCTGATTATTATCATCTTGGTTGTAAACGCAAATCGTCGTTCTTCCTCTTCAGATAATGTTGTAATGAATCCCGAAATTGAAAAAGGTATCGCACAGGATGCAGCTAAAGATGCCAATCCTGCTGACGATGAGATACTTCGGAAGCAACAGCAACAGGAACAGGTGGAAAATAACAAGCGTTTTATTCGCAACAACTGGTCAGATTATTTTGTAATAAGCAGAAGCGGTTATGATGTTGAAGGTTTGGGAGGAATTTCCAATCTCATGGTGTACTTGGAAAATAAAACCGGCTATTTGCTGGAGAATGTAGATGCACAAATAGATATTATTACTGCCAATGGTTATGTTTTCAAAACAGAGTATATTCATTTTGCCAATGTACCTGCCAACGCAAAGGAAGTTTTTTATGTTCCCAATTCAGTAAGAGGCTTAACGGTTAGTGAACCAAGAATTATCAGCATGGAATCTGCAATCTTAAACTTTTGTTTTCAATCTGATTATGTTATTCCGGGAGATTCTCAGGATCCTTATCGCTGCAATTAAACCATGGTAAAAAAATCAGCCACCATTTTTCTGATTTTTCAACTACTTTCAGTTGGATGCAAAAAGAAAGATGACATACAAAAGCCTGCCTCCGACATTAACAGTGCGGTAGACCAGGTACTATTGCCGTCTTCTGTGCCCGATAACAGCGTAAAATATCGCGATACCGCACTGGAAGATGTGATTATTGCAGGTGTTACCTCAAAATGCAAAACCTACACGGCAGAGCGAATACAGCGCCTTAACTCATTTGACTTTTTTTATGCTGATGACAAAGCCGATATATGGCCAGGAAACATCGTACAGAGCAGCTACCTTAGAAATACCGGCCGCCTGGTTTCATTGGGGAATTTTCCCCGTGAGAATATGAATTACAACATACAGGGTACACAGGGTTCTATGGGATTTTCATTGCCTAATCCTTCCAACAATTCTTATCAGGCTGAATTTGATAAAAGGTCAAAATTATTTTGGTTTATGCCCCCTGCCTACACCTACCAGAATGTGCAGACTACCTATTCCACCCATCAGGCATTTGTGGACTTGGGACTGAATTTTAATTTTCTGGCCGGTGGTCTGGGAACGCGTTTTCAAAGCATCAATACCAATGGTTTGACAACCATGTACATGATGGTACGTAATGTATATTTCACCGTGAGTGCTGAATATCCATCCAATCCGGCCGGTTTCTTTGGTGCCAATGTGAATGTTTCCGATTTAAAAAGGGTATTAACACCCGACAACGCCCCCGCCTATATTTCCAGCGTTTCCTATGGTCGGGTGGCTCTGTTGAGGGTGGTTTCGGCATATAGCCAAAAAGAAACCAAAACCTGTATTGAGCTTTTGCTCAATGGTTTTGGCGGATCTCTTACCACCGGTCAGAGACAGCTCATATCCAGCCTGCAGCTTACCATTGAAGCAGCGCCGGGCCCTGAAACATCACTCAAAACGCTTGATGATGTTTACAAGTTTATCAATGACGGTTATCAGTTCAACCACAGAACGGGCTGTGTTCCTGTAGGCTACGAGGCACGTTATCTCAAGGACAATTCGCCCCTTATTACCCACACAGCACTTAGCTATAAAATCATAGAATGCTTATGAGAGTGAGATTTTCTGCACTGCTGACCACAACGCTTGCCGCAGGATTGACTTTGCTAAATTCATGTCAAAAGGAGCCTGAGCCTGTTATTTATAACGATTATGTAGAGCCTTACCAAATTGTGGAGGAGACCTTCAGGTTGGGCGCACGCAGTACTGCGGTTTTTTCTAACAAATCTATTATCACTCGCACCATAAAATTGCCACCAAGAACTGTATATTGGGCATACTGGATGGGTGCCGGCCCGGAACCTGTAGATGCACTTGCCAAAGTGATTCTGCCTGCAGCAGCAGCTAAAATGACCCAGGACCCATTTGTGGCTTATGCTTGGGGACTTTTGTCGGCATTAAACCTCACGGAAATAGGAAAATCCAACGCAGATATATATTTCATGACATCGGATCAGGCAGCTAATTTTAGCTTTAATAATTCCGATTTTCAATCCTTTATTTCCAAGCCACAAACCAAGAATATTCACGATAAATATATAGATATTCTGGACACACCTTATGATACAGACAGAACCATAGTGATGGGATTACGCAATCAAAACTATGGAGCCGGTGTAGACGTGAAAATCAAGTTGTGGGCGTTTGTGGTGAAGCCGCTGTAATTATAACCATTAATAAAAAACAGGGCGGAAAAATTTCCGCCCTGTTTTTTATCACCCCGCCTTTCTCCTGTCCTTCTGCATATCCATCTCCTGCTGCCCGGGAACCAGGAAACCCAGGGGCGTTTTGGTTGCAGGCCTACTATTGTATCGCTCGGTTTCACACAGTTCTATGAGGGTGTTGAGGCGGGTATCCTCAAGTCCCAGAAGTTTTTCTGCGTTGAAACGGCGCACCACATTGGTGATCTCACCCGGGGTGAATGCATAATTCTTTGCAAGGTATTCAGCCTCGGTTTTGCGCAATCCTTTGATATGGCCTTTCCAGATGGCTGCCATGGCCTCAATTCCGGGTGCATCGAAAAACAGTTTCATGGTCCATCTGCGTTCAAATGCCGGATCCATATTCTGGGTAAGGTTAGTAGTACCAATGAGTATACCTCCAAATGTCTCCATCTCTTCCAAAACCAGGTTTTGCAGGCCGTTTTGCATCTGATCCACGCTGCGGGTGGCGTTCAGGCGTTTGCCAATGATTTGGTCGCACTCATTGAGAAACAGGATGGGTTTCACTTCCAGGCGATCCCACATTTTGCGGTAATCCGAGAAAATGCGCTTGAGGTTTGCTTCTGAATCGCCCACCCACTTGCTCATGAAGTCGGTAACCTGAATTTTCATCACGGGCCTGCCGGTTAGTTTTGCCAGTTGAAGGGCAAACTCAGTTTTGCCGCAGCCCGGGCCTCCGTGAAACAACAGGGTAATGCCTTTCATGCGTTCGTTTCTGGACTGTCCTTGCTGGTATTCGCGAAAACCTTTTACGCTGAGTAATTTGGCGATACGCTCGGTTTTACGCTGCAGGGCAGGGCTAAAATGCAACTGCACTTTATGCACCTCTTCGGGCTGTATGAGGGGTGTTCTCACGGATGCCATTTTTCTGCGTATCATTTTAAGGATAGCAGGATCCAGTTCACCCAGAAACAGATCAAAACCTGCCTCTGTGAGTTGCAGATCAGGGTTGAATTCCATAATGTTGGAGCCGGTTACCTCAACAAGACCTTTTTTGATGGGCAGCCATTCGCCATCCAGGATTTCCTGGCGCAGGCGCTGAATATTCCCACGGTCAATACGGATATAGGTATCCAGGTAAACAAAGTTGAAAGATTCATTTTCTATGGCTGCGCGTGCGCAAATGGCCAGCAGGGTAAATTCCTCCTCCGGGCCGCCAAACAACATTGTATCTTCCATGAATTTTACCACTGCGAGGTTGCGGTTATGGCGTTTAGCCATCTCCAAATAATCATTGAACTGACGTGGCACAAGGTGGTCACGGTCAAGTAGGCGGCGTGTCACATACTGCAACATCGCATCCAGGCCCTGCGGTGCCGAGCCCTTGAAACCCTTGGTGTCGTCCTCGTCAATGGCGCGCTCGGTTTCATGACTCAGTGAATAGGATGCACTGCCTGTTTCACGGTCACGGTGCAAATCTATAATTCCCGATGTACTCATGCGTTTCATCACGTTGCGTGCGCGCACACCATTTGTTTCGAAGTGAAATTGCAACAGGTTTTTGTAAACCTTGTCATCAACCTGTAACATGGTTTCTCCCTGCACATAGGTTATTGCCAGCACGGCTACCTCGTCTGCTGATAAAAAAATATCCCCCGTTAGTTGTGCAAGATTGGGCATTTCGCTCCACAAGCTACCAACCATACAGGTGGCCTGGAGTTCACTGTACGCCGCGCGCAGGGCACGATCGATTTTGTAAGGCTGCGAAGAAGGTTTATTATTCATGATGTTTTATTTTTTAAATTTTTGGGCACAAAAGGAGGGGCGCCACTTTTGTGGTGTTTATTGGCTTGTAGCTTTAAGTTAAAAATGGATGAAGAACAAATATACAACACAAACTGTTATAAATCAAATTTTATTGCATGTTTTTTTGTATTTTTTTATCCGCCAAAGTAATGCACAAAGCGTTAAAAAAAATTTTTCTAAAAATTTGTTTATTTAGTAGCTTTCACTTATATTACTGCGTAGCGCGTGCGTGCGCGTCCCTTTAATGTACGATCTTTAAAACTACTTTATAACCCTTACGGGGCTTGTAGATATGCATTGCAGCGTTACTGCATCTCGTAGCCTGTTACAAACCAAGAGTATCGCTCACTGATGTCGAATCTGTTTTTAAAATACTGTAAAAATACATGTGATAAATTGGATGTGAATACTCAATATGCACAGCGCCGTTATGATAAATGATATGCATAAAACCTTAGTAAAATATTGATACCTCTACCTCAAACCATTTTTTTGGCATACATTTGGAATAACGTTTAACTGCATGAGAAATTTTGTTGCCGGACTTCTTTTGATGCTTCCTGCCTGCCTTTGGGCGACCAAAGACAGTAGCCTGCGTTACGCCAATGCCATTTATGAAAAAGACTTCCGCACCGTAAAAATGGAAAATACGGCCTCCGGATTTCCCTTTCCAGTGGTTCAATTGGGCGAAACAGCTACGCTGAAACTGGAGCTTGACCAGCTGACCGATGAACGGGATTACTACCAATATACCCTCATTCACTGCGATGCCATGTGGAACCCAAGCAACCTACAGAAGAACCAGTATCTGAATGGCCAGGGATTTGAAAACATTGAATCTGTAAACTTTAGCAATGGCACCCTGATGAAGTTTGTTCACTATGATGTTTCTGTGCCTTCGGCCAACACTTCACCGCGCCTTTCGGGTAATTACCTGCTATTGGTTTACAGAAACTACGACGAGACCGACATCGTGCTCTCACGAAGGCTGATGGTTCTAGATATGAAAGGACGTGTGGACCTCACCGTAATTCAAAGTTCACAGGTGGAGCTACGACCTACGCACCAACAGGTGAATTTTAACTTTGTCCTTACCGATAATTATTTCATGCCTAAGCCCTACCAGGATCTCAAAGCCGTTATAATGCGAAATGGAGAATGGGTGACTGCCAATACAGGCCTTGCTCCTCAGTTTATTTCAGGCAACAGCTACAATTACCAGTACCAAACCGGAAACCAGTTTGAAGGCCTCAATGAATTTCGGTTTTTTGATATCCGCAGCTTCCGCCAAAGCACCGCAGGCGTAAAACAACGTTTTAATGTGGCAAACCAGAAGCATATTGTGCTCATTACAGATCAGACACGCCGCTTCGACCGCTACTTCAACTGGGCCGATTACAACGGTCGCTATTTTCTCTTTAGCCGCGATATTCCGCTTCCTTCAGGTGCTTCTGCCGAAGGCGACTACTGCTTTGTGCATTTTACCCTCAAAAGCGATGAGGAGCTGAAAAATAAGAAAGTGTATGTGTATGGCGAACTCAGCGACTGGCGCATGCACCCTGACTGTGAAATGTTTTACAACGCCGACAACAAAACCTATGAGGCAGTCATTCCCCTAAAACAGGCCTATTACAACTATTCATACGCGGTTTATGACCCTGCAGACGGTTCGGTGGATACTAGGCACTTCGAAGGCTCGCACAGCGAAACAGAGAACAATTACATGGTTTTAATGTATCACCGCAATCAGACCATGAACTATGATGAGCTGATTGGCTACGGGCTGGAAAATACCCGCACCAAGCGCTAGAACAAATCGCCCCTGCGTTTGTTAGTAATATCGTTCATGGAAGAAAACGAAGTTACCGACAATCGCCCCGATTACCTCAAAGACGCCCTGTTTCAGGGAGAGTTGAGTCAGGCACCGTATGCTTTGTCGGTGAGTTCGCCAAAAATTGAGCCCATAGACAAGCGTCTGCTGAAAGCCAATGCCCATGAGGCTATGCAACACCAGGCCCAGCAGCAGATTGATATGCTGCGCAAGCAGGCCGCTTTATTGATTCAACAAGCCCGCGATATTGAACACCGGTTGGAAGTGAGCCATGCCATTTACCAGGCCTCTATCAATTTTGAGCCCGTGATTGGCGGCATATACCACCTTTACCAAAAAGATGACGGTACCCAGGTGTTGAGTATGGTAGCGCCTTATGAATGGGGTAAGACAATGCCTTTTTCCGAGTTTCTGCACACCGTGCGGCTATTGGCAGACAAAACCTGGGACGTACTCGCGTAAATTAGGGTTTCATCAGATCATGGGTGGTCTTGATAAGCAAGCCCTGTGGCGTAATACCGCCGCTTAATACCAGTATTTTATTCAGCCAGCCGTGTACCACCCTGCGTTTGCGGGCTTTCATAGCCCTGAAGGCCTGTTCTGCAACAACCTCCGGTTTCATCATGCCCATTTGCATGATTTTGGAATTGCGGGTAGCAGCGCGGTCGTGGAAAGCAGTTTCGGTGGGGCCGGGACAGGAAACCGTAACGCTCACTCCAGTTTTTCGCAGTTCATAGCGCAGGGCTTCACTAAAGCTGAGAACATAAGATTTGGTAGCAGCATATACTGCAAAAGCCGGAGCGGGCTGAAAAGCCGCAGTAGACGCAAGGTTAAGGATGTAGCCGTGCCCCTTGGCCTTCATCTCCTGTGCCAGTGCGTAGGTGAGGCGGGTAAGTGCGTGCATGTTCAGCATCATCATCTCATGGTGCAGTTCAAAGGGTTTATCCAGAAAATAGCCCGCATCACCAAAGCCGGCGTTGTTCACCAGGCAATCGATGCTGATGTTGCCGGTTTTAAGTTTTTGCAGTAGGGTCTCCACGTTATCGGGTTTGGATAGATCTGTTGCGTAGTAACTCGCCTCCGCACCATAAAGGGATTGCATTTCGGCGGTAGCTGCCTGCAGGGCTTTTTCATTTCGGGCCACCAGCAGCATGCGGTAGCCATCGGCAGCCAGCAAGCGGGCAAATTCCAGTCCGAGTCCGCCCGAGGCACCCGTAACCAAGGCTGTCTTCATGTTTTTCATTTGGTAAAGGTAACGATTTAAAAACCTTAAGGTTTTTGAGGGTCGGCATTTTCATTCACCCCCACCACAAAATACAAACCTACCGGAACGGTAAGTCCGGCGGTGATGAGAAAAACCATCATAGGGCTCGTTATATCCCACAGTAGTCCCACCCAAACACTGGCCAGCAGCAGCGATAAGCTCTGCAAACCGGCAAAAGTTCCCAGTCCCACAGCCTTCTCTCGGGGCCCGCAAACTTTGCTTATCCACGCCTTGGCAAGGCCGTCCGTGGCGGCCGCAAAACCACCATACACAAAGAACAGGGCAATCATGGCGGCAGTAGAGCTAAGCAGGGCCATGCCCAGGTAAGTGATGGCAAACAGGGCCAAGCCCAGCAGAAATATGCGCTTCATACCCACCGTGTCCGACAAGCGGCCCAATGGATAGGCCAGCAGCGCAAAAATGAGGTTGTAGAAAATATAGAGCCCCACCACGCCGGCATCGCTCATGCCCAGGTCTTTGGCGCGCAGCAGCAAAAAAATCTCGGAACTGTTGATGGCCGCAAATAACAACAGGCCACAAAGTAAGGTTCGGTAGGCCGGAGAGGCACTTTTTAGCCAACGCATGCTGTCGCTGAAGGTGACGGTTTTGCCTTGCGGTGCGAGGCCGTTTTGTTCTTTGAGGGTAAATAGCAACAACACAGATACCATGCCCGGTAAAAAGGCAATAAAAAACAGCGGGATGTAATCACCGGGGCGGAAATAAAGCCATATCAGGGCCAGTGCAGGACCCAAGGCGGCGCCTACGGTATCCATGCTGCGGTGAAACCCGAAAACCTTACCGCGGTTGCCGTCGGTGGAGGCATCGGCCAGGATGGCGTCGCGGGCGCCGGTGCGCATGCCTTTTCCCAGCCTGTCCAGGGTGCGCACACAGAAAACCCATACCGGGTAAGCCATGGCGGCCATCAACGGCTTGGAAAGCGCACTGAGGGCATATCCCAGTCGCACAAAGGGCAGCCGTTTGCCGCTCATATCGCTCCAGTAGCCAAAGTAGCCCTTGCTGAGACCGGCAGCAGCTTCGGCAATGCCCTCGAGCAATCCGATGAAAGCCACGCTAAACCCAATGCTGCGCAAGTAGGCGGGCAACACGGGGTAAAGCATGTCGGAGGCCATGTCGGTAAACAGACTGACCAGCGATAAAACCCAAATGCTGCGGGTAATGGGAGACATGAAACAAAGATAACTTTTTAGTTTACAGTTGATAGTGTACAGTTTGTCTGTGCCCGAATATCGTCTATTGGTTTAATTGTTTATTGGGATTGGATTTGTTTTGGGTGTTTTTTAATGAAAGAATGAAAAAATTAGGGAATGAAGGAGTTATTAAGTTCTGGCGGATGGGCCACAGACCGGCATGCATTAACAAATAAACAATTTTCACATCAACCGCTGATAGGCTCTCCACCAGCGGTCGGGCATTTCGTCGTTGCACACCGTTTCATAATCGCGGAAGCTGCAACCTATGAAAAAGGTCTTTTTGTCATAGGGATGCGGAATTTCCATCCACCAGCGGTTGCTTTTGCGGCTTTTGTAAAAAATAATTTCGTGTCCTGTGCTGCTTAACCGGTTTCTGTAAATGAGAAAATCCTCGTGGTTATGCACCGGGTGATCGTTGAACCTTGCACAAAAACCATCCAGAAAATACCAAATCATCTGCGAGAGCAGCACGTGGTCGGCAGACTGGGGATTTTCAGGATTTAACCCATAAAAATACGCCGAACTAAGGGTATTGCTCACACCTGCGTAGCGCGCCAGCCTGGCAGCCTCCTCCGCATACAATCCATTGGGACTTTGCAGCATCGTTCCCGGCACATCCGCATAGCGACAGGCGTTCATGTCAAACATCAGCAGGTGGGCACTGCGCAAAATGGGTTCTGTTTCCTCCATGCTCGCCCGAATTTCTCCCAGGCGGTGGTTTTCGAAATACATTTTATCCAGCACTGAGGCCGTCTGGTTGTTGATGTAATAACTTTGGGTGGCCAAAAAATCAATATTGAAAAGGTAGCTGGGCTTTTCCACCAGAATCTGCCTAAGCGGAGTGCCTTCGTCCAGATCCACATCCGGACTCACCTTTACCACTTCCACCGGTTCTTTGGTTTGACGGTATGCCTTGTAATAGCCATACAACAGTAACGGATCATGGCCAATGATAAGCACTTTCATGCCTGCGGCCAGTAATTCACCTATGGCTTCACTCATGGCAAACTGCCTGCTATTGGCGTCACCGTTCAGTTTCAGGTTGCCCAAATCCGCTACGCCCAGGTTATCAAAGCGCCAACTGAGCGAATACAATTTGCGCCTGACCTCATCGGCTGGATAGCCCGCACCCACTAACGCTACCTTACAGTTTTTGAGTTTGGGAAAAGAATTTCCGTGGATATGAATTTTACCGCCAAGCAGCGTATCGCTGTTGCGAAAAGGAGCCCACACCGATTTGTCTACCGGCTCGAAGAATGCATCCAACATGCCTGCAAGTTCGCCCCATTGTTGTCTTCAGTGTGCTGCGATTCTTGCACATGTACAAAAAACCACACGCATCCCCATCTTTGCATCATGCCGCGGGTATCTGTGCTGCTCCCTGTTAAAAACGCCAAACCTTTTCTGGAGGAATGCCTGCAAAGCATACAGCAACAGACTTTCACAGACTGGGAATGTTGTATACTGGATGACGGCAGCAGCGATGGCTCTGCAGCTATTGCACAGCACTATATAAATTCTGATGCACGCTTTCACCGGGTAGAACCTACAGGCGAAGGACTAATAGCGGCAAACCGCACATTATTAGCGGCCGGCACCGGCGAATTCGTTACCCGCATGGACGCCGATGATATCATGCCGAAGGATAAACTACAAAAATTGGTTTATGTACTCGAATCAGCCCCGCCCAAAACCATTGTTACAGGCAGGGTTCAGTTTTTTCCAGAAGAAAATTGCGGTACAGGCACCCGTTTTTATGAAAACTGGCTGAATGAACGCTGCGATAACAATGACCACTGGCAACACATCTGGCGCGAATGCGTGATACCCAGCCCCTGCTGGATGATGCGCACTGCGGAACTAAGAGAAGCAGAATGCTTCGAAAATGCCGTGTATCCCGAGGATTACGATATGGCCTTTCGCCTTTTTGAACAGGGGTTTTCTGTAGTATCTGCTCAAGGTATTTGTCACCACTGGCGCCAACATGCATCGCGTTATTCCATAAACAGCGAAAACTATGGTGCAGCCGCATTCATGCAAATAAAATGGAATTACTGGAAAAAGATGTTTGTGAAAAGCCATGCACCATTAATCATCCTCGGCACCCTTGACAAGGGCAAACTGCTCAAAAAAATGGTGGAAACCGATGGCTTTGAGGTACATTGGCTTTCGCATAAAGCCCACATTGCGGGCAATGTGATTGACAATAAAATGATTGTACATTATTGCGATTATCCTTTTTCGGTAGGCGATAAGGTTATCTCAACCCTTTCATCCGTTGATGACCACATCGAGATTTACAAACACCTGAAAAATATTGGGGTCACGGTGTTTTGTTTTTGTTAGGTGACCACATAGCATTTATCCATTTATCATCTATTTAAAAAATAATTAAAAAGGAACGCACAGCATACCATTAACCAATAATCTGTCAACCTTTTTCAGGACGGGTCACCCTTCGACAGGCTAAGGGTGACATACACCATTAAACGATTAAACCAATAAACAATTTTCCGCTTCAAATCGCCACCGGCGCCTTAATCGCGGGCCACGGATCATAATTTTCCAACGTAAAATTAGCGTATTCAAACGCAAACAAATCCATCACATCCGGGTTTATCTTCATGGTCGGATAAGGCCTGGGATCGCGGCTCAGCTGCTCTTTCACCTGCTCAAAATGGTTATTGTAAATGTGCGCATCGCCAAACGTGTGCACAAAATCACCGCACTGCAGTCCGCATACCTGTGCCATCATCATGGTTAGCAAAGCATAGCTCGCAATATTGAACGGAACACCCAGAAATAAATCGGCACTGCGCTGATACAACTGGCAACTTAATTTTCCATCTGCCACATAAAACTGAAACATCGTATGACAGGGCATCAGGGCCATTTTGTCTATTTCGCCCACATTCCAGGCATTCACCAGAATACGTCGACTGTCAGGACTGTTTTTAATCAAATTCATGGCTTCCGAAATCTGGTCTATCACACGACCGTCTTTCGCTTCCCAACTCCTCCACTGCTTCCCATACACCGGACCAAGTTCTCCGTTTGCATCTGCCCATTCGTCCCAGATACTTACGCCATGTTCCTTCAGATAGGCAGTATTGGTCTCACCCTTCAAAAACCACAGTAACTCATAAATTATGCTTTTCAAATGCACTTTTTTGGTGGTTACCAACGGGAAACCTTCCTGCAGATTGAAACGCAATTGCCCTCCAAATACACTCACCGTGCCCGTTCCGGTACGGTCGGTCTTGGGGTTGCCGTTTTCGAATACATATTTCAGAAAGTTTTCGTATTGATTGGATGCAGACATGACACAAAAATAAGAATGACTACAGTGGAGAAATACACAAATGATGCACGGTTTAACAATTAATCTGAGTTCATTTAGATATCAATCACCCCAGCCATAAATCAAAATTATCGCATTTCGGTGATTACGTTCGCCGAATTAATATTATTTCGGCGATTAGGAATAAAAATATCGGCTCATAAAAATACTTAATACATTAATATTCTTTTTCTTAAGCCCATTTCAATACGTGACACCGCTTCCGGGCATTTAAGTATATTCTTAGAACGCGACTGTTTGCCCAAAACAAGTATGCAGAAACAATACCTTTGCGATACAAACCCGTAATAAAACCCTTGCCTGATAAGGTGTAAAGTTAATTTTCTGAATTTAACCAAAGACCATTTTACCTAATTCAAAAATTGCTGGTTCTACATTACCTTTGCAACCCGATATTTATGGCCGAAGCAGTTAAATTGCCCAAGATGAGCGATACAATGACCGAAGGTGTCATTGTAAAGTGGAACTACAAGGTAGGTGACTCCGTGAAAAGCGGTGATGTACTAGCCGAAGTGGAAACCGATAAAGCCACCATGGATATGGAGGTGTATGCCAAAGGAAGCGTCCTGTATCTGGTAGACGAAGGCAGCACCGTTCCTGTTGATGGCGTAATTGCCGTTGTTGGCACCGCAGGTGAAGATTTTCAATCTTTGCTGGCCGGTGCTCCGGCTGCACCGGCTCCCGCAGCTGAAATGCCCGCAACCACCGTAGTTGAAACCGCTGCACCTGCTATAACAGCCCCAGCAACTTTAGCCACCGCTCCGGTTGCCACCTCAGCCGTCGGCAATGATGATCGTCTCAAAGCTTCACCCCTGGCCAAAAAGCTTGCCCAGGAAAAAGGCATAGATCTCAATCAGGTTCATGGAAGCGGTGAAAACGGCCGCATCGTGCGCCGCGATGTAGAAACTTTTGTTCCCTCAACTTCAGCACCTGCTGCCGCATCCCCCGCCATATCTTACATTTCAGGCACCGAAAGCTTCGAAGAAGTACCGGTGAGCCAAATGCGCAAAACCATTGCTGCCCGCCTCAGCGAAAGCAAATTCAGCGCACCCCACTTCTACCTAACCATGGAAATCAACATGGACAAGGCTGTGGCGGCCCGCGAACAAATGAATGCCGTGAGCGAAGTGAAAATCAGCATGAACGATCTGGTTATTAAGGCCGCTGCCGCCGCATTGCGCAAAAACCCCAAGGTGAACAGCAGCTGGCTGGGTACCAAAATCCGCTATAACCACCACATCCACATTGGCGTTGCCATGGCAGTGGAAGAAGGTCTGCTGGTTCCTGTAGTTCGCTTCGCCGATCAGAAAGGCCTCAGCCAAATCAGTGCAGAAGTAAAAGATTACGGCAAACGTGCCAAGGAGAAGAAACTTCAGCCGCAGGACTGGGCCGGAAACACCTTCACCATAAGCAACCTGGGCATGTTCGGCATCGAAGAGTTTACCGCCATCATTAACCCGCCTGATGCCTGCATCATGGCTGTAGGTGCAGTTAAAGATGCTGTAGGCGTGGTAAACGGTGAAGTAAAACCCGTGAAAACCATGAAAGTCACCCTGAGCTGCGACCACCGCGTGGTTGACGGCACCATCGGTGCAGCATTCCTTAACACCTTCAAGGAATACCTGGAAGAACCGGTAAAAATGCTGGTATAACAAGCCCGATTTTATTTATTCGGCAGATCTTTTCATGAAAATTAAATTCAACAACATCCGCGACCTGTCGGATGCACGCTACGCAGCTGCTGTGATGGCCGATTATATTGGATTTCGAATTGGTAGTGAAGATGATTTACCTGCATCCGCTATTCAGGAAATTATAGGCTGGTGTGCGGGACCGGCCGTAATTCTGGAAATTGCAAATGACACCGACATCGATAAAATCAATGCCCTGCTAAATACCATTCCCATTAATGGAATAGAATTATCAGAAGTGGCATTTTCAAAACTGCAATTGCACTTAAATAATGAGCAGCTAATCTGGATTGTAAATACTGAAAAATCCGGAAATTATATTTCACATAGCGTTAACCTGAATTCAAAAGAAAGTCATATTTGCAGCATTGAACCATCATTAGAAATGGCCAAAAACCTTCAGGGAAAAGACCCCTGGGGTATCAGCATCAATTGCTTTCATTCAGCATCCACAGGTATCAAAGACTTTTCAGTATGGAATGATTTTTTTGAAGCCCTGGAAATTCTTTAAATTTGCCAATATGAAACATTTTTTCCTTTTACTGGGTACTACCACCCTCTTCATCTTTGCTTCATGTTCAGGTGAAGGAGCCTATTCCGAAGAAGAAAAGAAAGAGCAGGACAGTGTTGATGAAAAACATCAGGAAGCCGATTTTGAAAAACTCGAAAATCAATACAGACCAAAACCCGGTGATACTGCAGCCAAATCTCCGATTCCTGATCCGCTAAACAACCAGCAGGTTGCAGAGCCCAAGGTTATCATTGAGGCTGAAGAAGTTAAATAAATCGTGAAAGTAGCCGTCGTTGGAGTCACTGGGCTGGTAGGCTCTAAAATGTTGCAGGTGATGGCTGAACGGAATTTTCCCGTTTCAGAACTTATACCCGTTGCTTCCGAAAACAGTGTGGGGAAGGACATTCTGTTTAACAATAAAACCTGGAAAGTGGTTTCCATGCAAACCGCCATTGATAGAGCACCCGACCTGGCACTTTTCAGCGCAGGTGGTTCTGTGAGCAAAGAATTTGCTCCGCAATTTGCAGCTAAAGGCACCTACGTAGTAGATAACAGCAGTGCATGGCGCATGGAAAAAGACATTCCGCTTGTGATTCCGGAAGTAAATGCACATGCTTTGCAGGCAGGCAGCCATATTATTGCCAACCCCAACTGCAGCACCATCCAAATGCTGGTGGCCCTTAAACCCCTGCACGACCGCTATGGAATCAAACGGATTGTGGTAAGCACCTACCAAAGTGTAACCGGTACCGGGCAAAAAGCGGTAGAACAAATGAATGCCGAACGAGAAGGCAGACCTGTAAATCCTGTATACCCGCACCCTATAGACCGCAATATTCTTCCTCACATTGATGTTTTTCTCGAAAACGGCTATACCAAAGAGGAAATGAAGATGATACTGGAAACCCGCAAAATCATGGAAGTCCCTGATATGGCAGTAACAGCCACCACCGTTCGGGTTCCCACTACCGGCGGACACAGCGAAAGTATCAACGTGGAATTGGATAGGGATTTTGACCTTGCCGAATTGCGTGCTCTGCTAAGCAAAGCCCCCGGTGTGGTTTTGCAGGATGATGTGCAAAACAACATATACCCCATGCCCATCTGGAGCCACGACAAAGACGATGTTTTTGTGGGCAGACTGCGTCGGGATGAAAGCCGCGCGAACACCCTGGATATGTGGGTTGTGAGCGACAACCTGCGCAAAGGTGCCGCCACCAATGCCGTTCAAATTGCTGAAATGCTCATTCAAAAAGGTTTCATCAACGCCTGAAGATTTTTTCTGTAGCCACAGTCTATTTCTATTTTACTACCTTTGTAACCGCATTCGGGGTGCTTTCCCAAAGGAAACGCTGAGACCATACCCGTATCACCTGATCAGGATAATGCCTGCGCAGGGAAATGTGTCGCCTTTATCAGGGCGTCCCGGATGCAAAACCATTAGCATCCATGAAAAAACTAGCTTTATTCGCAGCATCCATTTACTCGATCATTCAGGCATCGGGTCAGGTTGATTTTAAACCATTAAAAGGTGGACCAGATTCCGGTTCCCACTTAAAAAGCATCGAGGAAATTATGGTTTCTGCCACCCGTGCAAATTCTGGGACACCAATCACACAAACCACTGTTTCCCGCAAGGAAATTCAAATACAAAACACTGGCCGTGACCTGCCCGTATTGCTGCAGTTTCAGCCCGGCGTGACTGTGACCACCGATGCAGGAGCCGGCGTGGGCTATACCGGCATACGTGTTCGTGGAAGCGATGCTTCGCGCACCAACGTTACCATCAATGGTGTACCCATTAACGATGCGGAAAGCCACGGAACCTTTTGGGTAAACATGCCCGATATGGCCACCGGACTCTCCAGTGTTCAACTTCAGCGGGGTGCCGGTACCAGCACCCACGGAGCCGGAGCATTCGGTGCTACCGTAAATATGCAAACATTCAGCTCAAACAATCCGTACCTGATGTTTTCCAATACAGCAGGCAGCTTTGGCACGCTTAGAAATTCAATTTCAGGTGGAACGGGATTGATAAACAAGCACTGGACCGCCGATTTCCGTTTGTCGTCCATTAACAGCGACGGATTTGTGGACAGGGCCTCGAGCAAACTCCGCTCCTACATGACCGCACTAGGTTATCAGTGGAAAAACGGGTCGGTGAAATGGATGTCGTTTGGTGGCAAAGAACAAACCTATCAGGCCTGGTGGGGTGTGCCCAAGGAAAAACTGCAGGGCTCCGAATCCGATTTGCTGAACCACTATTACCGAAATCTGGGCGTTACCTATAAATCGGCAGCAGATTCTGTAAATTTGTTTGGCTCCAACCCCAGAACCTATAATTATTATACCTATCCCAAAGAAATAGACGATTATACCCAAAACCACCATCACCTGTATTTTACCACAAAAACAGGTGAAAACAGCAACCTCAACGCAACCTTTTACTACACCCGTGGTCTTGGATTTTTTGAACAATTCCGCCATCAAGACAAACTAGCCAATTACCAGATTCCGCCCACCATCATTGGCAACGACACCCTTACACGCAGTGATATGGTGCGCCGTCGCTGGCTGAATAATCACTTGATAGGAAGCAATGTTAGCTGGAACCACAATACTGAAAAATCAGATTGGATAATCGGATTGGGTTATAATGAATATAATGGCAAACACTACGGCCGCATCGTGTGGGCTTCTCAGGCACCACAAGCATTCCCCGATCAAGCCTACTACAATGGTACTGGATATAAAACGGACGCCTCTGTTTTCGTTAAAAATACCCGTAAATGGTCGCCAAACCTGAATACATGGATTGACCTGCAATACAGAAAGGTTTACCATACAGGAGCCGGCACAGATAACGACCTCAGAGAAATAGATTTCACCGCTGATTTCGGGTTTTTCAACCCCAAGGCCGGAATGATTTACCAGCACAACAACCAAAGTCTTTACGGCAGCGTAAGCATGGCCAACAAAGAACCTTCACGCAGTGATTTCACCGACCATAAAAATGGTGATGTACCCAAGCCCGAAAAGCTTACTGACTGGGAATTTGGCTGGAGTAATAAATGGCAAACCGGTTCATTGTTCGTTAATGTTTACTACATGAACTACAAAAACCAGCTGGTATTAACCGGTGAGGTAAATGATGTTGGTACACCGCTGAGACGCAATGCGGAAAGGAGTTTCCGCCGTGGTATTGAAGCAGGATTTGAACAAAAAATAACTTCAAAATTCAAAACCGGTGGTAATTTATCACTGAGCCAAAACAGGATTGAACGCATGGTCAATGTGATTCCCGACTATTTTACTTACCTGCAGCATGATAGTGTATTCAATAATGTGCCTATCGCTATGTCACCCGCCACCACCGCAGCGGTATGGCTGGAATTCAATATTGGAGAAAACACAAGCATTCGCTACCTGCACAAATATGTGAGCCGTCAATACCTCGACAATACCGGCGACAAATACCGCAGCCTGAATCCCTATCATTTTGCTGAACTTTGGCTGAAAAAAAGTTATACCTTAAAATCAGGTGCCTGCATGGATGTCCAATTTCAAATACTAAATGTTTTTAATACTTTCTATTCATCGAATGGATATACATTCATGTACACTTACGGAACTCCCGATATTACCCAGGAAATATTCCTATATCCACAGGCAGGAAGAACCTTTATGGGCGGAATTACATTCCGCTTTTGATACAAAAAAGTTGTTTTTAGGGGCATATAGTGTTAATTTTACACTAACTTGCCAAAAGGCCTACACGTCATGCACTTAGCTGTATGTATTAATCTAAGATTGAAATCACTTTATTATGCTTTCATAAGCTGTGTGCTGGCTATTTTGGGCTTTTCGTCACCCATCGTTGCGCAGGTTACCTACACCTTGGGCAATACCTCCTATTACACAACTTATACCAGCGGAGGCGGTGCATACTCCAATGCAGGTGGAACAGAACTTGGCATGTGGGCGAACAGTTCAGGTTCCAAACAGGTAGTGGCCTGGCGCAAATTCAAAACCGCCAGCGACAATACAGGTAGCGACCGCAACCTGCAGCCCGGCGATGTTGTTACCATAACCGTTTCGGCTACTTCTGCCTTAGGATCTATGGGATTATCACTCAATGCGAGCCCTTCCACAAGCACCTGGGGCGACAGGCACAGCAATACGCGGCTATACATTCAGTGCGATGATGTCACATCATCCTGGTATGTAAACCACAGCGGGGGAAACTCCACGCTCAACTACAATGTAAGTTCTACCCGCAAGGATTATCAGTTCCGCATTCATATTCTTTCCGAAACCAATTGTAATGTGGAACTCTGGGTGGACGGCTCTTTTCATTCCCGGGAAAACAACCTCACCATGAACGGCAGCGCAGGTGCCAACATCAGCCATTTTGTGCTTTACCTGGAAGATGACTGGAACGGATCTGCCAATGCCGATATATACTGGAAACAGACTTTCACGCACAACGCCTCAGGCAATGTGGATCTGGGGTATTTCATGAGCTCCGGCACGTTCACCCCCGGCAAAGTTACCAATGGGCTGCAAAGCGCCTCTGCCTCCACTTCACAATCCAATGCAGTTAACATAGGCGGAAACTCGGGCACAGCCGTTATCCTAAGCCAGAATAATACCTATACCGGCGCCACTACCGTGAATGCCAATGCCACGCTGCGTCTCAATTCGTCAGGATCATCCCCCGACGGACCGCTGGGCACAACCGCCGCCGGCACCACGGTAAGCTCGGGAGGTGTCTTAGACCTCTACGGCGTAACCCTTGCCAACAGTGAATCCCTGACCCTCAACGGCCTGGGAATTAGCAGCGGCGGTGCACTGATAAACAGCAGCAGTTCAGGTGCCACTTGGAACGGAACCATAACATTGGGCGCAGATAGCCGCGTTACGGCCGGGACCGGCAGCATTACCCTGGCAGGAAACATAAGTGGTGGCAGCAATGTGCTGTTTTTTGGCGGAACCCAGAATTCTACCATTTCCGGTATTATAAGCGGGGCCGGTGCCACCAATAACGGCACCACTACCTCCTTGTATAAAGACGGCTCTTCCACCCTAACCCTTAATGCAATCAACAGTTATACCGGCGATACTCGCATTGCCGCAGGTAATATTACTGTAAGTACCAACGGCTCTCTGGGTAGTGGCTCTGATGTGTTTGTTTCCAATGGCGCTTCGCTTACAGTCAATGCCAATACCAGCGTGGCTTCCTTGCAGGAAACAGGCGTAAGCAATTATGGCACAGCAAGCATTGCATCCGGGGTTACCCTTACCATTAACGGAGCGAATAAAGGCACCATCTACCAAAGTTCCATTTCCGGTGCGGGAAACCTCACCATGAATGGATCCGGCACTACCAAAATGGCCCTTTACAATGCCCAAACCTACACCGGCAATACCACCATAGCAGGCGGAACCCTTGGCACCAGCGGTGTTATGAGTTCTCTCAATTACGATGTTACCGGGGGTGAAATAGAGTTTTACAATGACAACCTCATTGATGACAATGCGGATTTTTCTGTTTCAGGAACAGGGATTCTTGATTTTCAGGGTACCGATGTGGTAGATAATATTGTTATGACCGGAGGTACACTCATGGTGGCAACAGGTAAAACCCTTACCATCAACGGCAAACTCAGCATCAATTCGTCAGTAACCCTTACCATCAGCGGCACGCTGGCTTTTGGCAGCAACGGCACCCTGGAATTTACATCAGGACTTACAACCTACAATGCCTGCTGGCCCACTACCAATGGGCCTAAAAACCTAATTATAAACTGCAGCAGCGGCACCGCTACGGTAAAACTGCACGACAACCGCACCATCAATGGCAACCTGACCCTCACCTCCGGGATTTTCGATTTATTCAACAAGTCCTTTACCTATGGCGGCAGTTCCATTACCCGAACTTCCGGAACCATAGACGGCACCACCGCCACATTTGAATTCACCAATACATCCCATGTTTCCGTCCCCGCAAATACTTTCGTCAATGCCGATGTAGAAACCCTTATCATGAATGGAAGCGGAGGCATTACGCTGCGCTCAAATTTGTTTGTGGACAATCAGCTTACCCTTTCCAATGGTATTATAAATTTAGGAAACTACACCCTGGAACATGATCAGCTGTCCAATGTTTCCGGCGGCTCTGCCAGTTCCTATGTAAGAACCAACGGTACAGGTGTTTATAAATCCAGCATCAGCAATGGCTCCAATTTTACTTTTCATGTGGGCCGTTCCAGCTATAATCAGTTGTATATCAAAAACAATAATGGTACGGGGGCGGATGTGTTCACGATAATCGTATATGATTCGGCATGGCGAGGGGGCCTCACGGGTACACTCTTTAACAAAGACCTTGTTTTCCGTACATGGGATATCACCAAAAGCAACCCCAATATTGGTGGCGGCGTAGATATGAAGTTTATGTACCGTTCTTCTGAAATTATTGGCACGTTGAACCCTGCTACCCTTAACCATTACAACACCGGCACCAGTGCCTGGGAAATAGCCCTGGGTGCGGGCAGCGTGTCCGGCTCGGCACCTTATATTCTTGAGCAAACAGGCTATACAGGCACCTTTTCTCCTTTTGTAATTGGCGGCGACCCCGTGGTGCCCTTGCCGCTTACCTGGCAGTCTTTTGGTTGCAACAACACAGTCCATGGAAGCGTGGAACTGAACTGGAGCACCGCCATGGAGCAAAATACCGCTGCCTTTGAGATTGAAAGAAGCAACGGTGGTGAGGTTTTTGAAAAAATTGGAATGGTAACCGCAGCCGGATTCAGCCAGACCTCCAGACATTATAAATTTGAAGACCCTGCACCCGCAGATGGAGTTGTTTATTACCGCATCAAACAAACCGACCGGGATGGCAAATACAGCTACAGTGAGGTTTGTAAGGTAGAAAACACCCTGCAACCGGCTCCGGGCATTTATCCCAACCCCTGTGCAGATATGCTGCAGATTACCGGTTTGGGAAATATAAAAATCACTAATTACAGGATTTTTAATGCAAGCGGCATGTTGGTAGTAGCAGGTAAACCGGACAATTCCCAAAAAATTGCTGTGAAAGATTTACCCGAAGGCATCTATGCCTTAAAAATTATTTCTGCCGGGCGGGAATGGAACCTGCGGTTCGCCAAGACGGAATAAACCGCCCAAAACCCTATCCCTGCTCATTCTTGGCAGTGTTTTTATTGCCTAAAAATAACCTGACTATTATTTTTCTTCAAATTTTTATACAAAAAAATTTGGAATTGTGATTTTTAGTGTGTTAAGTTTACACTAAGTAACTCAAAAAAGTTAATAATTAATCATTACTTCATTATGATATTTTCCTCCAATAAAAAGCTATCTGCACATATTAAACTAATAGCAGTCATCTTTTTACAAGTATCTTATTCAAGTAACTTAAAAGCACAGTTCTCATTCAGCGATGAAGCAAGCAATTATGGTGGATCTTGGAGCAACTCAACTAATTTTGGTACAGGTTTTAATGCCTGGACAATAACTTCTGGAGGCTCTAATGCTGGTTCATTCATTGGAAATCCATCCAACAATGGAATGGGAACAACAGGAATAGGGTCAACTGCTTTTGGAATCTACGGTCATTCTGGACACTATCTTCATGCGGTGCGTTATTTTGGCCGATCTGGTTCAAATATTGGCATGCAAGTTGGGGATGTATTTTCTTTTTACTGGAGCATGAATTGGGATTGTGGTGGGTCTGGCAGCAAGGGTTTTGACCTAAGAGCAGGAGTTTCAGTCATATTTAATGTGGACAACACTGGTTCATCATCGACTATAACCACAACCAACGGCAATGCTAACACTAACTATGGAACCACCCCTATGTTGGTGACTTTAACCAGAACCAGTTCTTCTCAATACTCATTTACAATGACTTCCAGAAGTGGTGGAAGTGATTACACAACAACAATAAATTCCTCTGCTGATATTGACAACATTAATATATATTGTGGTAGCCAAAATTCCAACGATGGTGAGCGAAATATTTATTTTAATAAATTCACATTTTCTAAAGCAAATAATCCATACGTAATAGGAGCTGACCTGACTGAACCAAGAATATTAACAGGGTCAGCATCCCTTACAAAAACGGGAAACTATAATCTTACGTTATCTGCTTCAAATACCTACTCGGGCAGCACAACAATAAGTGAGGGTTTACTGATAATTGGCAGCGATAATGCTTTGGGAACAAGCCCGGGCTCAGTTACCGCAGGTTCCCTTACTATTGGTAATGGTTCTTTGGGCATCAGTAGCAGCATGACCTTAGATGCCAACAGGGGCATGACTATTAATCATAACAACAGTACAATAGATGTTTTTGGTGGATCTACCCTCACCTATAACGGGATAATTGCGGGTTCAGGCACACATCAATTGAATAAAATTGCAGGTGGAACACTTGTAATAGGCGGTGCAAATACTTATACTGGAAATACGCTTATAACTGCAGGAACTCTACGACTGGGCAGCAGCTCTACCTTATCGTCCACCGGTCCATTAGGTACAACAGCCGCGGGAACAACCGTTTCAGCAGGGGCAGTGCTGGATTTAAACGGACAGTCCTTAACCTCAGCAGCTACAGAAGCCCTTACCTTAAACGGTGATGGCATTTCCAGCGGAGGTGCGCTTTTAAACTCCAGTGCCTCTAATGCAACCTTTGCAGGTGTGGTTACCCTCGGTTCCGGATCCCGCATCAATGTAACACAAGGCGATGTTACCCTTGCAGGTAATATATCAGGCGGTTCCAATGTGCTTTATATGGGCGTGGCCAATACCAAAAACGCATACATAAGCAGCATCCTGAGCGGCAGCGGTGCTGACCAGAATGGGACAACTACTTCTCTTTACAAAGACAATACCGGTACTTTGACCCTTTCCGGGGCCAATTCCTACACTGGTGATACCCGCATTGTGGAAGGTTCCGTTACCGTGGCAAGTGGCGGCAGTCTGGGTACCGGCTCTGATGTGTTTATTTCATCAGGTGCAACGCTTAATGTGAATACAAACAGCTCGGTGGCCAGCGTACAGGAAACCGGCAATAACAACGGCGGGGTCATTTCCATAGGAACCGGTGCCACACTTACTGTAAACGGTGCTGATAAAGGAATCATATATCAGAATAGCATATCCGGTGCAGGTGGACTAACCATGGCAGGAAGTGGCAACTCACATCTATCCTTATATGGAACCCAAAGCTACACAGGCGCTACAACCATCAATGGTGGCACCCTTACCATACCTGTTGCTTCAACAACTTCTGGGGTAACGCTAACAGCCGGTACCCTAAACCTCAACCACAACAGCGCTTTAGGAACAGGCACATTTACCCTTTCCGGCGGCACAATCAATGTAGACGCCGCCAGAAGTATAACCAATGCCCTATCTATTGGTGGTGATTTCACATTTACAGGAACCAACACCCTCACCCAAACTTCAGGCGGTATCACGTTAACTGCTACCCCCACCATCACGGTATCTGCCAGTACACTATCGCTGGGCGGCGCCATAGGTGGAAGTTTTGGCATCACCAAAAGTGGTGCCGGTACCCTGGCCCTTGCGGGGGTTAATACCTACAGCGGCTTAACCACCGTTTCTGCAGGCACCTTGCATATCAATGCTAGCGGTGGATGCATTCCTTCTGCAAACGATATTACCGTGAGCGGTGGTACGCTGTTGGTTTCTCACAACCAGACTATTGATGACCTCACGGCCACATCAGGAACCATAACGATAGATGCCGGTAAAACCCTCACGGTGAATGGCAAACTCAGCATCAGCAGTGGGGTAACCATAAACCTGAACTCCACAGGTAAAATCGCCTATGGGCCCAATGCAGACCTGGAATTTACCGGTTCAGTTACCATTGGCGACGATGTTTGGCCTGCCACCAATGGTCCCACCGACATTATCGTTAATGGCTCCGGCATTACAGTTACCCTCGATACAGCCAGAACCATTGCCGGCAACCTCACCATGACATCCGGTATACTCACATTGGGCAACAATAACCTGACCATATCCGGAAGTGTTTCAGGTGGCAGCACCACTGCATACTTAAACACAGGAGGCACCGGCAAAGTAATTCGTTCTGTTGCTGCTGCTTCACAGTTGGTTTTCCCCGTTGGTAATTCCGCATATTCACCCATTACACTTGATTTTACATCAGGAACCTTCAGTACTGCTACCGCATCTGTAAAGGTTGCAACAGGCAAGCACCCGAGCAATACGGCCGCTACTTCATACATAAACCGCTACTGGGAGGTTACCCAATCCGGAATCAGCAGTTTTAATTGTAATGTGAGTTACACCTACCAGCAATCGGATGTGGCAGGAACCGAATCCAATATCTATGCGGGTAAATATAGCGGCACTACCTGGACATTAGGGAGCGCTGCGGATGTAACAAACAATATCTTGACATTCAGCAATGCTACCTCCTTTAGCGACTTCACCGGCGGCGAACTTTCTGCCATGCCCGTGCACTGGCTGTTTAACCACTGCAAACCCCACAATGGTAAAGTACAACTGAGCTGGGGTGTAAGCGAAGAGCCCGCTACCGGCATCTATACCATCGAAAGATCGGCCGAAGGTCGCGTTTGGCAGGCTCTGGGAACAAAAATACCGACCGGACCATCATTCACATCAACCACCTATCAATTTGTGGATGCAGCGCCTTTAACGCTGAATTTTTACCGCATCAAATACGCAGAAAACAATGGCGATGTGCAGTATAGTGAAATCTGCCATGCACAGCTATCTGCTGCAGAAAAACCGGTTATCAAAACAGATGCAGCCGGTTCGGAAATCCTGGTTTCTTTTGCATTACAAACAGAATACACAGGCACCATGACCCTGTTTGATGTCACCGGCAGAAAACTGAAAACATCGGCCATGGCCGGCAAAACCGGACGTATTGCCACTGCAGATCTCCCTGCAGGCATTTACGAACTGCTGCTGGAAAGCCCGGGCTACAGGCATTCTCAGAAGGTACTGATTACACGTTAATTGTTCAGCCCGCGCTGCCGCACTACCTCATACAGCGCAATCCCGGCGGCCACAGACACATTCAGCGAACCCACGCCTTCTTTCATCATGGGAATGCGAAACTGCACATCGCAAAGTTTGCGGGTATCCGTGCCCAGTCCTTTTTCTTCATCGCCTAGAATCAAGGCCACCGGGCCGGTTAGTGTGGCTTCATGCAATGAATCACCCGCTTTTTCGGTAGCACCGGCCAGCATCAGACCGCTGTTTTTAATAAGCTTTAGTCCATGATACAGGCTTTGCACCCGGCACACGGGAATATGCATCAGCGCACCCGCTGAGGTTTTCACGGCATCAGCATTGATGGCCGCACCGCCTTTTTCCGGCACCACAATACCATGCGCCCCTGCACAGTAGGCACTGCGGGCAATGGCACCGAAATTACGCACATCGGTAACACCGTCCAGCACAATCAGAAAAGGATCTACGCCCTTTTCATACGCCATGGCTACAACCTGATCTATGGTGGCAAAATCAACTGCTGACAGTGCCGCTATGATGCCCTGGTGGTTGCCATTTATCATACGGTTGAGGCGCTCGGCGGGCACCTGCTTCCAAAAAATTTTATGGTCGCGCAACAGCCCCAAAACTTCCCTTAATGCAGGGCTAACTGTGCCTTCCTGCACCCATACCTTGTCTATGGTTTGCCCCGAACGGATAGCCTCTTCCACCGGGTGAATGCCGTAAATAAAATTTCCCTTTTTCATGTATTAACGCATAAAAAACCCCGCCTTCGCGGGGTTTTTTGAAACAATTATTATGGTTGCGGTATGCTTTGCAGCATATTCTTATACTTGGTTTCAAGGTCTTTCATGCCTTGCTGTCCGGCAAACATAGCCGACTGCTGAATTAAGTACTGGCTATTGCCAATTTCGCGTTGTGCCCAGCCTTCATCATCCCAGCGGCTGAAGTATTTCGCATACTGAACACACTCTTCCATTGCTTTGTTCAATAGCTTTTTGCCACCTTTTGTATCTCCCAGGTATATAAGGGTAATGGCCATTTCTGTTTTAATATCACGCCTTATTGGGCAAATGTTCTCTGGCATTTCGGTAAGCATTTTATTAATTACTTCGATGCCACGCTTACGGTATAATTCAACGCTGTCTCCCATTACCTTTTCAAAGGTTGCCACATCCTTAAATCCGGGAGGCGGTGTGGTTATTTTCAAGCTATCCTTGGCCTTCATATAACCCCTGTAATTATCTACCTCGCTGTAGTAATATTTAGCCAGTATCAAAGCCATTTGCTGTAAATCGCCGGGCACATAGGCTGCCTTGTCATCCAGGTGGAAGTTCTTTTTCTCCTTCATTCCATAATAGCCGTATTTATGCACCAGATTCTGGTACGTTTTATAATCATTGATTTTACGTGGCTGACCACCGTCTGCACCACCGTTGATGGGCACAAATCGGTATACGAGTCCTTCAAGTTGCAAGAAGCTGTTCAGGTAATTGAAATCATAACCGCTTACTGAAGTAAAATAGATTGGTCGTTTCCATCCCTGAGCTGCATTGGTGGCTATTAAATCATAGACCACAATATCGCCTTTGGTAATGTAATTACCACCAATATTGAATTTCAGTGTATCGGCAATCTGGCCCTGGTCTTTTGAACTTACCACACCGGCTTTGATTACAGCGGCCTTGTCAACGGGCAGATAGGCAGAGAACCCTTTTAGTTTCACACCCTCAGAACCTTCGTTGCGGTTGGCATTCAAAAGCTCATCTATCATTGCTCTCAGCGATTTTTGTCCGGTAATGCCGCGGTCTATCTCCACACCGTATTCGAAACTGCCTGTTTGCAGATCGCGCTTGGTTACGGTCAATGGCAGCGGTTCAGAATCATAAACCTTGTCCAGCAACACGGAACTATACCACTCGGTGGGCAATAAACTTTGGTTGATAATCCGCACATCCGTGCGAATACCTTCCACGTTCTGTGCATACCACAATGGATAGGTGTCATTATCGCCATTACAGAATAATATGGCATTGGGCTCCAGCTGATTGAGGAAGTTTTTCGCCATATCAATGCCTATGTAGCGGCTACTGCGGTCATGATCGTCCCAGTTTTGGTAAGCCATATTTACCGGCACCAGCAAAGTGCAAGCAGCCGCTGAAACGATCGCGGCATTCTTATTCAGATACTTATTCAGCAAATCGGCCACCGCAATCACACCCAGACCTACCCAGATACAGAATGTCTGGAATGAACCCACCAGCGAATAATCACGCTCACGGGGCTCGTAGGGAGGCTGGTTCATGTATACGTTGATAAGCACACCGGTAAACAGGAATAAAGTCATTACGAGCCAAAAGTCTTTTCTTCTTGCACTGTAGTGTGCGAGCAAACCCAGTATTCCCAGCAACAATGGAAGGAAATAATAGGCATTTCTGGCTTTCTGATGCTGATAGTAATCGGGCAGATCTTTCTTGGGACCTACAACAAAACGATCTATGGGGCCTATACCTGAAAACCAGTTACCGTCGAAGCGGGTGTTGCCTGTTACGGCCTGCTGGTCATTAAATCGGCCCACAAAATTCCACATAAAATAGCGGATGTACATGTGGCCAATCTGATACTTGAAAAAGAACTGCAGGTTATTACCCATCGTAGGAATTTCGTATTCCAGATACTGCAAATCCTGTTGTTCCTGGGGTGTCAGCTTACCTTTTCCTCTTAAATCTTCTATGCTTGACTGCACATCGCCCATTCCTCCCCATTCGCGGAAACCTTTGGCATCGGCAGGTTTGTTGCTTTTACCCATGCGGGGGAAAAGCGTTGTAAACTCATCATCATAAATGGGTTCATAATTCTCTCCACCTTCTTCATATTTGGATTCCCCTTTAAAATATTTCTTGTGGGTGGTTTCATAATCAACCTGTGGTGCATTGAAGAACGGGCCTTTCACCAGCGGGCGATCACCGTATTGCTCACGGGTAATGTAACCATAGAACTTATAGGGGTCTTCAGGGTTATTCATATCAATGGCAGTATTGGCCATTGAACGGATAATTACCATGGCATAAGAAGAATAACCAACGATAATAAACGTAATACTAAGCAGAAGCGTATTCCAGTTTTTTAAACCCTTTTTATGGGTGTACCAAAGCAAAACGGCAAGTGCCACAAAAATGGCAATAACCGAAAAAATGGCACCACTGTAGAAAGGCAATCCAAAATCATTCACAAACAGTTTATCAGTGCGTGAAATCAGCCAGGGAATTCCGGGGTAAATCACTTTCATAACAAAACCCAGCGCCAGAATAGCGGCACCAAATGCCAGCATTACCCCTTTTGCCGTAGTTTGGAATCTTCGGAAATAGTAGGCCAGACAAACTGCCGGAATTACCAGCAGGTTCAGCATGTGTGTGCCCAGAGCAAGTCCTGTAACAAAACCGATAAACACCAGCCAGCGATCGGCTGAAGGACTATCGGCCTGTTTGTCCCAACGCAATATAGCCCAGAAAGTGAGTGCGGTAAAGAAAGAGCTCAACGCATATACTTCTGCTTCAACGGCACTAAACCAAAAGCTATCGATAAAGGTGTTCGTGAGGGCTGCTACAACACCCGCACCAATTATGAGCAAATTGCGGTTTTCTCTTTCAGCTGCAACAATCCGGTCGGCAAAATGAGTGGTAATCCAGAATGTAAACATCACGCAGCCTGCGCTTGAAACAGCGGATAGCATATTTACCCAGAAGCCAACTTTTTCAGGTGAATCGGCCAGCAAGGCAAAGAGGCGTCCTATCATCAAAAAGAAGGGAGCTCCGGGAGGGTGCACCACCTGCAAACGATATGCGGCACTGATAAATTCGCCACAGTCCCACAAACTAACGGATGGCTCCAGTGTGAGCGTGTAAACCACCAGAGCTATGGCAAACATGGCCCAGCCACCAATCAGATTTATCATTTTAAAGTTCTTCATTATTTTATTCTATTCGAAAAGAGATATTTGGCGAAATTAACGGATTGATCAGGGTTTTGAAAATGAAATTTTTCCTACGGCATTTTCAAGCCGTTGCAAAATATTTTGTTTGCCTATTAATGCAATCGTTTCCCATATAGGAGCGCCGGCGCCTTTGCCACTAACAGCGAGCCTCAGGGGTTGCAGCAACTCCCCGGTCTTTACACCCTTCTCCTCACAATACGTTTTAAATGAATTTTCGTATTCGGCAGCCGATGCTGTTTCGGAAAGTTCTGCAAATTGCAGACGTATACCGTTGATATGCTCTCCCGTTTCAGGCTTCCACTTCTTTGCCACCACATCGGCATCATAGTTTTCAGGTTCTTCAAAGAAGTAGGTGCCCTCTGTTATGATATCCTTTGCAAACTGCACTTTTTCCCGCATCAGTACCACCACCTGCTCCAGATAGGCATCACTGGCATTATACCCTGTGGCCATCATTTGTGGCTTAATCATAGCCGCAACCTCAGCAGTTGATTCTTGCTGTAAATACTGCTGATTGAACCAGTATGCTTTCTGCACATCGAACTTAGCGCCGCTTTTACTCACTTTTTCAAGGCTGAAGGCTTCTATCAGTTCATCCATGGAAAACAACTCGCGGTTATCGCTGGGATGCCATCCAAGCAAAGCCAGCATATTGGCAACAGCATCGGGGAAATAGCCACTTTCGCGGTACCCGCTGCTCACCTCGCCGGTTTTGGAATCGGTCCACTGAAGCGGGAAAACAGGAAAACCGAGGCGGTCTCCATCGCGTTTGCTGAGTTTTCCGTTGCCTTCAGGCTTAAGCAGCAATGGTAAATGCGCAAACACAGGCATTACTTCTTCCCAACCCAGATAACGATACAACATTACGTGCAAAGGAGCGCTGGGGAGCCATTCTTCACCGCGAATCACATGGCTTATTCCCATCAGGTAATCATCCACCACATTGGCAAGGTGGTATGTGGGCATGCCATCGCTTTTCAGCAATACTTTGTCATCCAGCTGCGCGCTGTTTACGGTCACCCAGCCACGTATGCTGTCGTGAAACCGAACCTCTTCTTTTCGGGGCAGCTTTATGCGAATTACATAAGGCGCACCGCTGTCAATCCTTGCCTTAACATCATCTGCCGGCAGGGTAAGAGAGTTTTTCATGCTCATGCGGCTGATGCTGTCATACGCAGGCTGCATCTGGCTTGCCTCGAGGCGTTTGCGCATTTGTTCCAGGTCTTCTTCGGTATCAAATGCATAGTAGGCAAATCCGCGTTCTACCAGATCGTAGGCGTATTGCGCATACATGCCTTTGCGTTCGCTTTGGCGGTACGGCGCATGCGGACCGCCGTTCTCAGGCCCTTCTTCAATTTCAATCCCTACCCATTTCAGGGCTTCAATTATATAAGCCTCTGCACCGGGCACGAAGCGATTCTGGTCGGTATCTTCTATCCTGAGAATCATGGTGCCGCTGTGTTTGCGGGCAAAAAGAAAATTGTATAATGCCGTGCGCACGCCACCAATGTGGAGAGGCCCGGTTGGACTGGGAGCAAAACGAACTCTTACGGGACGGGACATAAAGGTTACAAAAATAACGATTTCCGCCCGGATTTAGGCAAAATCAGGCGGTAGCGGCTTCTACGGCTTTGCGCACGCTGCCATGTTTTAGCAGCAGTGCATTCGCTTCCGCTTCGGGCAAACCTGTAGATTGCATAACCATGCGGGTTCCGCGCTCTATAAGCTTATCATTGCTCAGCTGCATGTCTACCATTTTATTGCCCACCACATGCCCCAGCCGAATCATGACCGAGGTAGTAATCATATTCAGCACCATTTTGGTGGCTGTACCCGCTTTCATGCGTGTGCTGCCGGTCACAAATTCCGGACCGGTAACAACTTCCACCGGCGCATTGCAGGCTGCAGCTATCACAGAACCGGGATTGCAAACGATGCAGCCGGTTGCTATTCCTTTTTCACGGCATGTATTCAGGGCGCCCAAAACATACGGAGTGCGGCCGCTGGCAGAAATGCCTACCACCACGTCTTTTTCATTTACGGCATATTCCTCAAGATCTCGAAACCCTTGCTTAGTATCGTCTTCGGCAAACTCTACTGCCTTTCGAATGGCAGTATCTCCGCCTGCAATAATTCCGATAACAAGGCCGTGGGGCACACCATAGGTGGGCGGACACTCGCTGGCATCCACAATACCCAAACGTCCGCTGGTGCCGGCTCCCATGTAAAACAGCCTTCCGCCTTTTTGCATGCTGTCATGCACAAGTTCACACAGCACAGTAATCTGGTATAATTTTTCCTGAACGGACAGCGCTACACCCAAATCTTCCGTGTTTATTCCCTGCAGCAGCTCCGAAAACGACAGCGTATGCAGGTCCTTATGGTGCGAATCCTGTTCAGTTACATTCATGATGCAGGCTGATTGGTATATGCATTCACGTGTTCAACCCACAATTCATAAAGGTTATCGGATAAAACACGCGGAAACTTGCTTTGTCCGCCCAGTTTGAGGTGTTTTTCGAGAAAATCCAGAAACACTTCTTCGGGCAATACTTTCATTTGCATGCCTGTGAGCACGTGGTTGCGCTCGGTGTGGTAATCGTCATTCAGGTCGCGAAGGTGCTGATCCAGCTTTTGCCTAACATCCCCGGGATTTAAATCGGTTCTGTTGCTCGCCAGGTACCAGTGATGGGCAAAGGAATTTCCTTCTTTAAGCCCCTTAACGGTAAATTCTGTAAAATCGGTTTGGAAATCTTCCGCCGTTCTGCGGAGGCCCTCCATCATATTATCTACACTCAGGTGTTCACCCGTGATACTAAGGAATTGCTTGGTTCTTCCTGTTATCTTAATTTCACAGGAATCAGGGTTGGTAAAACGTATGGTATCACCAATCATGTAGCGCCATGCACCAGCCGAGGTAGTTAGAATGATGGCATAATCTGTATCGGGCAATACATCTTCCAGCCCAATGGCTGTGGCTGTTGGTTTCAGGTTGCTGTCCGCGTCAAAATTATCCTCATTAAAGGGAACAAATTCAAAATAGGTGTTATTCCTGAATACCAGCCGCATGCCGGATGCATTGGGCTTGGTCTGGTTAGCTAAATACGCTTCACTTGCCAGGTAAGATTCCATGTAAACAATGGGCCTGCCCATCATTGAATCCAGTGCATGCTTATAGGGCGCCAAAGCCACCGCACCCCAGCAATAAATGCTTAAATTGGGCCATATCTCGTGAATATTATTGACATTGTAGCGCTTAATGATGCGTTCTATCAGCAGTCGTATCCACGAAGGAGCTCCTGCCAGCATTACAATATCCCATTTGGGTGCTTCCTCAACAATTCTGTTTACCTTTTCTTCCCAGTCTTTGAGTGCTGTTATTTCGGGACCGGGTCTGCTGAATCTTTCGAACCAGTTCGGGATATTTGCTATGGTTATGCCGCTCAAATCGCCGCTGTAGCTAACTCCATTAAAATTTAAATCGGTACAACCACCCAGCATCAAATAATCCTTGGCAAGAAAATCCTTGGGTACATCCGTAAGCGCCATGGCCAGTAATTGGCGGCGTGAAGCCCTGATCATGGCTTTCAGCTGTTCGTTGGTAACCGGAATGTATTTACTGGCGCCTTCCGTTGTTCCTGAGCTCAAGGCAAAATATGTGCATTGCCCGGGCCAGGTTATATCTGCCTCGCCATTATACTGGCGCAGCCACAGGTCATGCATCTGACTGTAGGTAACCAACGGAACACGGCGACGGTATTCTTCCACCGGGTTTTTGGAAATAAGTATATCATCAAAGCCGTATTTTTGGCCGTATTCGGTATCTCTGGCCTTGTACAGCATCTTTTTCAGTGTGGTTTCCTGCCATTTTACCGCTTTACTGCGGTTAAAATTGAAGATATCCGTAATCTTCCGACCCCGGTTCATCAATTGAGTTAAGAAATCACGTCCGTTCATTGCTGTGGCAAAAATACGAATTTGCAAAAGCTTATCTAATAAATGCGTCATTAGATGATAAATACCCGAAATTTGTAGTGTGGAAAGCGGACTGTCACTCAACGATGAAATACGCCTGAAATGGTCTCAGGTCATGGTTTTTTTTGAAAATACCTTTGATAAAAAACCGGATCTGAATGCCATTTTATTTCTGATTGGGATACGCGAACTCGGCGAACTTCCGGAGAAAAAATTCACAAAAGAAGAAAAGACATACCTCATGCACATGGCCAACTGCAAGCTTTTCAGCTATTCGGGATACTACCAAATGAATGGCCATGATAACAAAGGATGGCCGGTATGGGAAAACCTGAAACCATTGCCCAACCTGACGCTCATTGAGCAGGAACATGTACTGAGACAGCACATTATTGAATATTTTGAAAAAGAAGAAATAATCACTTTTACCTTATGAAAGCCATACTTCATATTGCTGCGGTTGTGCTGATTGCTGCAACTGCCTGCCAGCCTAAAAACAGTAAAACAGATCAGGTAGACAGCACCCGCAAAGCGCTGGAAGAAACCTTCAAGCCGCTGGCTCCGGATACCGCAGCCATGGCTAAATACACCAGGGTGGAAATGATTACCGATTTGGGCAGGATAGAACTGGCCTTGTTTGGTGCTGCGCCCAAACACCGCGATAATTTCCTGAAGCTGGTTAAAAGCCGCTATTACGAAGGGATGCTGTTCCACCGAATCATCAAGGAATTTATGGTGCAGGGCGGCGATCCGGATAGCAAGGGTGCAAAACCCGGCACCATGCTGGGTCAGGGTGGGCCCGGATATACGCTGGATGCAGAAATTTCTGACACGCTATACCATTTCAAAGGCGCACTTGCCGCTGCCCGCCAAGGCGATGAATTGAACCCGGAAAGAAAAAGCTCGGGCAGTCAGTTCTACATCGTTAGCGGAAAGGCTGTAACTACCACAGACATGAAGGATGTTCTCCGTCAGAAAGCCTTTATGAAATTCATGCTGGATCCCGAAAACATTTCATACCAAATGCGATACCAAACAGCCATGCAAAGCCAGGACAGGCTGGCATTGCAAGATTTGCAAAGCGAGCTGGAAAAGAAAGTGGGACCCATGGTGGAAAAAGCCTACCAGAGCATGCCCCAGCGTGTAAAACAAATATATGCAACCTGGGGTGGTTCGCCTTTTCTGGATCAGGATTACACCATTTTTGGGTTTGTTACCAAAGGCTATGATGTGCTGGAAGCATTACAAACAGCAGAAACCGGCGAAGGCGACAGGCCGGTAAAGGACATTCGGATTTTGTCTGTGAAAGTGCTGCCGTAATTGGACGGGAAATGGTTTAATTGTTTATTGGTTTAATGGCACATATCATACTAAGCCTGTCGAAGGATGGCCAAACCTTTTCCTAATAAATTATTAAACAATTATACTGAAAAACCAGCCTGCCCCTACCCAATCACCTCAAGCAAACTGCGGTAGGCAAGGACGCGCTCGCCATATTTATCGCGGGTTTTA
>Ga0194118_10001247_pt1 | contig 37576 bp, 32 predicted proteins | sample TA2MahsurfametaG_2_FD_148662 | JGI IMG/M metagenome (GOLD analysis project Ga0194118, IMG submission 148662) | Freshwater microbial communities from Lake Tanganyika, Tanzania - TA2015013 Mahale N5 surface | ecosystem: Environmental > Aquatic > Freshwater > Lake | place: Tanzania: Lake...
CAAATAAAATTTTATTTGCGGGTAAAATAAATAAACCAAATTTTTCTTCCTTAAGATTAGATGTTAAAGGAATTTATCATATGCCATCTATTATAAGAGCGACCAGATATGGTGATGCTGCTATTTTAAAAGAAATAATAAACATTCTCAAAAAAGAAAAAATAAATGTAATAAAATCAACTTTTTTTAATCCTGAATTATCTATTAATAGAGGTTTTTACACAAAAATAAGACCTAGTATGAATGAAAATAATTCTATTAAATTTGGTATAAATTATATTAACAAGCTAAATAACCTTGATCATGTTCAGGCAATTATTGTTAAAAATTTATCAATTCTAGCTGTAGAAAAAAAAGAAGGAACAAAAAAGATGCTATCGTGTCTTAAAAAAAATTCAAAAGCAATATTAATAAAATATCCAAAAAAAAAACAAGATCTAAGAGTTGACTTGCCTACCATTGGTATTCAAACATTAAAAGATTGCAAAAAATATGGTATCAAAGGAATTGTTTTAAAATCTAAAAAACATATTTTTTTAAATAGGGATCAATCCATTAAATTTGCAAATAAAAATAATATATTTATTTCGGTAATATGAAAAAAATTTTTATACTAACCGGAGAACCTTCGGGTGATAAATTAGCCGCAACTATAATTTCAAAACTTAAAATTTGTCAACCAAATTTGAGATATTTATCTGTTGGTGGAAGTCATCTTAATTCTTTGGGCATAAATTCAATTTTTGATCTTAAAGAAATAACTTATGTTGGTTTTACTAGTATTTTATTTAATATATTTAAAATTAGAAATAGAATTAAAAAAACTATTAATGAAATAATTGAATTTAATCCTGATATTTTATTTAGCGTCGATAGTCCTGATTTTACATTGAGAGTCGCAAGAAATATTAAAAAAATTAATAAGAATATAAAAATAATACATTTCGTTGCACCCCAAGTTTGGATTTGGAGAAAAAATAGAGTTAAAAAAATGGCAAAATTTATTGATCATATTCTTTTATTATTTGAATTTGAAAAAAAATATTTTGATAACGAAAATATAAAAAACACCTTTGTTGGACATCCTTTGCTTGAAAATAATTTTAAAAAGAAGGTTTTTATCGAAAATATCTTACCTTCAAAAAAAAAAATAATATCTATTTTTCCTGGTAGTCGTGAGTCAGAGATTAAAGTTTTGCTACCAATTTTATTAGATTTTGTAAAATTGATGAATGAAGAAACCTCAAAATATTTTTTTATTTTCCATGCGACAATAGAAAACAAAAATTATCTTAAATCTAAAATAAATCATAATCTTTTTAACAATATAGATATTATTTCTGATGAAAATTTAAAATCTCATTTCTTGGCAAACTCAATTTTTGCTGTTTCAAAATCTGGCACAGTTTCACTTCAAATTTGTAATGCAAATGTTCCAAGTATTATAATTTATAAATTAAATTTTATTAATTTTTTTATTTTAAAATTCTTGGTTAATGTAAAATTTGCTAATATTATCAACATAATTAATAACAAAGAAATAATTCCTGAATTGCTACAAAAGAAATGTAATGCCAAGGATATTTACAATATGGTTTCATTTTATCTAAAAAAACCAGAGTTAATAAATAATCAACTTGATATATGCAAAAAAACATTGTCTAAGATAAAATCTAAAACTTCCCCTTCTAATGCAGTTGTTTCAATTTTAAACGAGTATCTTATTTCCTAATCTTTTTAAAACTTCCTCTTTTCCTAGGGATGAAATAATATCATAAATTCCAGGACCATATTTTGATCCAGTAAGAGCTATTCTCAATGGTTGTCCAATATTTTTAAAATTTATTTTAAAAGTATCTGTTAAATTCTTTATAATTGGTTCCAAAGTTTCTTTAGTTAATTCAGTTGTTGACAATATTTTTTTAGAGAATTCTTTTATAATGATTTTTGTATTTTCATCAAAAAATTTTAAATCTTCAAAATTAAAATTTACTTCATCAATTATTATATATTTTGAATTATTGTATATGTCCTCTAAAGTTTTTGCTTTATTTTTAAGGAAACTCAAAGAATTTTTAATTTTTTTTTCCTTATCAAATTTAATTTTTTCCTTAAATGCCTCACAATATTGGCTTAAATTATTATAAAGCTCTTCTTCATTCATGTTTTTTATATAATATTCATTCATAGATAATATACGGTTCATATCTAGTTTAGCAGGAGACTTTCCTATACCTTCTAGATTAAAATACTTTATGCTTTCCTCTGGAGTAAAAATTTCTTTATCTTGATATGACCAGCCCAGTCTTAATAAGTAATTTTTTAAAGCTTGGGGTATTATTCCAATCTTCGAATAATCGTCTAAAGTAGATGCACTATCTCTTTTTGACAATTTTTTACCATCCATAGTATGAATTAAAGGTATATGAGCATATATTGGTAATTCCCAATTCATTGATAAGTAAATTTGCATTTGTTTAAAAGTGTTTATTTTATGATCGTCCCCTCTGATAACATGCGTTATTTTCATTATTCTATCGTCTACGGTAGCGGATAAATTGTAAGTTGGTGAACCATCATTTCTTAATATAATAAAGTCTTCTATAGTAGAATTTTCTATTTCAATATTGCCTTGAACTATATCTTTTAAAATCGACTTTCCATCAATTTTACTTTTAAATCTAATTACGGGTTTAATATTCTTTGGAATTTCACTGTCATTTAAATTTCTACATTTTCTATTATATATGTATGAAATTTTTTTGTATTTAGCTCTTTTTTTTTGTTCCTCTATTTCCTCATTAGAACAATAACATTTATAGGCATTACCATTTTTTATTAATTCATTAGCAACTTCTATGTGATCATTAATTTTAGTTGATTGGATGTATTCATCACCATCATAATCTATTCCGATCCATTTAAGAGACTTTAGAATTTGAATTTTATGTTCGCTTTTTGATCTTTCTTTATCAGTATCCTCTATTCTAAGAAAAAAAGATCCTTTCTGATTTTTAGAAAATAACCAATTAAATAATGCAGTTCTTACTCCTCCAACATGCAGGGCACCAGTAGGAGAGGGTGCAAATCTAGTTGCTACTTTACTCATTTAGTATTTTTAAACTACTTTATAAAAAGTTTCTATATAAAGATACTAAAACGCCTTGGACTTTTACTCTATCTGGACCAAAAATTTTTGTTTCATAATTTTTATTTGCACTTTCTAGGGCTACTATTTTACCTTTTTTTCTAATTCTTTTTAGCATTGCTTCATGATCATCAATTAATGCAACTACTATTTTTCCATTATCTGCTACGTTAGTTCTTTTAATGATAACAGTATCTCCCTCATAAATTCCTGCATCTATCATTGAGTCACCTTGAACTTTTAATCCAAAATATTCGCCGTTTTTTTCCAAGTTATTTGGTAAGGGAATTCTTGAAACTTCATTTTGTATAGCTTCGACCGGAGTTCCTGCAGCAATTTTTCCAAGAACTGGAATGCCTGTTTCTTCAGGATTTTTATTTGACTCATCTAAACCACCCTTAATTACGCTTGGTGAGAAAGTGTTGTAGATGTCGTTAGCTGAGGCTGTTTCTGGCAATTTTATTACTTCTAATGCTCTTGCCTTATGGGGTAATCTTTTAATAAATCCTCTTTCCTCTAGTGCACTTATTAATCTATGAATTCCTGATTTTGATTTTAAATTTAAAGATTGTTTCATTTCTTCGTAAGACGGTGATATGCCGGTGCTTCTTAACTTTTTGTTAATATAAATTAGCAGGTTTTTTTGTTTTTTAGTAAGCATAAGAACAAATATCGTACAATAAATGTTCTATAAAAGTTCTTAAATTTTAACAATGCTTTAAAAAGATAATAAAATCATGGTTTATAAGGTTAGAGAACTGAAAAAATTGGATTTTTATTTAAATTTTTCAAAAGTGATTCACCAATTAAAAAAGTTTTTATCGAAGTTTTATTAGTAAAATTTAGGAGTTCTTTTTTTGTTTTAATTCCGCTCTCTGAAATTATTGGGGCTTTGTGATTTACTAAAATACTATGAATATTATAAGTTGTATTTAAATCAGTTTTTAGTGTTTTAAGATTTCTATTGTTTATTCCAATAAGTGCTTCTTTAAAACCAAGTGCTTTTTTAGCTTCTTTAACATTATGCACTTCAACGATAACTGACATTCCAAATTTTAATGCTTCTTCATACAAAATGTTTGCCAGATTATCTGATACCGCAGATAGAATTATTAAAATTGCATCAGCACCATAGCTCTTTGCAAGAGGTATTTGGAATTTGTCAATAAAAAAATCTTTACACAGAATTGGTAAATTAATTTTTTCTTTTACTTGTTTTAAATGTGTTAAATTACCTAAGAAGAAATCTTCTTCTGTTAATATAGATAAACAAGTTGCTTTATTTTTAAAATATAATTTAGCAATTTCTAAAGGTTTGTAATTTTGAAAAATAATCCCAGAAGAAGGACTGGCTTTTTTAATTTCGGCAATTATTGAAATTTTATTATTTATAATATTATTTTGAATTTTGTTTTTAAAATTAATAAATAATTTATTTTTTTCAATTAGATTATTTAATAAATCTAGGTTTGTTTTTTTTTTTAATAAATTAATTTTTTGAATTTTCTTTTTAATAATTTCTTTCAAAATATTTTTAGCCATTTTGTATTTTTTTAAGATGAGTATAAGATTTACCTGATAAAATATGTTCCCTAGAGTTTTCATATGCCTCATAAAAATTAGAAAATTTATTGTCTACAATAAGACCAGCTGCTGCATTTAAGCATGTAGCCTTAGAAAAATCATTATCGATGCCTTGAAAAATTTCAATTATTTTTTTAGCATTATATTCCACATTATTTCCTATTAAATTTTTGAAATTGTCAGCATTAATTTTCATTTTTTTTGGATCAATAATAATTTCTGAAATCTTATTGTCCTTTAATTGTAAAACATGAGTTTTTTTATAAGGGGAGATTTCATCCAAACCATCTTCACTATTTACTACCCATGCAGATTTAATATTTAAATTTTTTAGTGCATTTATAAATGTCTTTAATAATTTTTTATCATACACTCCAACAACTTGTTTTTGAACAAAAGCAGGGTTACTTAGTGGCCCAATAATATTGAATATAGTTCTTTTTTTTATTTTCTGTCTAACAGCTGCTACAAATTTCATAGCACTGTGATAATTGGGTGCAAACATAAATCCAAAATTGTTTTTTTTAATTTGTTCCTCAATTTTTCTAGGTTTTAGATCAATTCTTATTTTAAGAGCCTCCAAAACATCTCCTGAGCCACATTTTGAAGAAACAGCCTTATTCCCATGTTTAGCGACTTTAATACCCATACTAGATAGAAGGAGAGCGGCGGCCGTTGATATATTTAAAGTATTCATTCCATCGCCACCAGTTCCACAAGTATCAATACAGTTTTTAACATTTACTCTATTAGCTTTTTCTCTTAATACATAAACACCTCCTGCAATCTCGTCAGAACTCTCTCCTTTTGCTGACAGTAAAGTTAAAAACTCATAGATCTCATTTTCATTAGCTTGACCAGTCATTAAAAATTCAAAGGCAGATTTTGTTTCATCAAAAGTTAAATCATTTTTATTTTTGAGTTTATTTAAAAATTTTTCCATAATTATTTATAATTAATAAAATTTTTTAAAATTTTAATTCCAAATTTAGTTTTTATGCTTTCAGGATGAAATTGTACTCCATGAACATTATAGTTTTTATGTTTAATTCCCATGATTAATCCATCACTTGTCTCTGATGTAATCTCTAAATTTTTACCTAGGCTTTTTTTTTCAATAATTAGACTATGATATCTTGTGGCCTCAAATGATTTGGGAAGACCTTTTAAAATACCAATTTGATGAGATTTTATTAAACTGATCTTGCCATGCATTAATTTATTTGCTCGTACTATTTTTGACCCAAAAACTTGACCAATAATTTGATGACCCAAACAAACTCCTAATATAGGAATCTTTTTGTATAATGATTTAACTATTCTTATGCAATTTCCTGATTGATTTGGATTACCCGGGCCAGGTGAGATAACAATTTTGTCATATTTTAACTTAACTATTTGTTTTGAGGTAATTTTATCATTTCTAAAAACATCTACTTTTACTTTTAACGATGATAAATAATGATACAAATTATATGTAAAACTATCGTAATTATCTATGAGAATAATTTTCATCAGTTCAACGAATTTATTAAAGCTTTTGCTTTATTAATGGTTTCTTTGTATTCCTTGATGCCTTTACTGTCAGCTACAATTCCAGCACCAGCCTGAACGTATAGTTTATTTTTTTTGGCAATAGCGGTTCTCAATGCTATACAAGTGTCAAATTCACCTTTAGCTGAAAAATACCCAATTCCTCCACCGTAAACTTTTCGCTTTGTTTTTTCTAATTTATCAATTATCTCCATTGCTCTGATTTTTGGTGCTCCAGATACTGTTCCAGCAGGAAAACCTGCAAGCAAAGATTTAAATTTTGAAATTTTCTTATTATGATCTCCTACAACATTAGAAACGATATGCATTACATGCGAATATCTCTCAATAATGAATTTTTCAGTTACTTTTACAGTGTTAATTTTAGAAACTTTTCCCACATCATTTCTTCCAAGATCTAAAAGCATTAAATGTTCAGATAACTCTTTTTTATCTTTTAGAAGATCTTTTTTTAAGTATTTATCCTCGATAATATTTTTACCTCTTGGCCTTGTTCCTGCAATTGGTCGAATAGTAATTTTGTTATCCCTTAATCGAACAAGTATTTCTGGACTGGCCCCAATTATTTGAAAATCATTAAAATTAAAAAAAAACATAAACGGCGAAGGATTGATTAATCTAAGTTTTTTATAAATTTCCAGAGGTTCCTTAGTTAATTTTGCTTCAAATCTTTGACTTAAAACAACCTGAAAAATATCACCTAATTTAATAAATTTTTTAGCTTTATTAACCATTTCTATAAATTTATTTCTTGTAATGTTAGACTTAATTTTTATTTTATTATTACTTAAAGAGGGAGTGATATCTATATTTTTCGAATTTGTCTGACTAATTAAGATTTTTAAATCTTTTTTAATTAGTTCATATTTTTTTTTATAGTTTACAATTCTTTCATCTCGAAAAATATTTATTATATAAAAAATTTTTTTTTCTAAATTATCGTAAACTATTATAGTTCTAGGTCTTAAAAGTCTAACATCAGGTATTTGTAGATCATTTTTGCAATTATTCGGAATTTTTTCAATATATCTAATTATATCATAAGAGAAATAACCAGATATTAGAGAGCAAATCGAGGGTAATTTTCGCGGTAAATTAAATTTAAATTCCTCGATTATCTTTTCAATAATATTTTTTGGTTTTCCTTTTAATTTTATTTTTTTATTTAAATTAAAAAGATAAGAGTTATTATTATTAAATTCCCAAATTTTGTCAGGATTCTTTCCAAATATTGTATATCTTCCCTTAATTTTACCTTTTTCAACCGACTCAAAAATAAAAGTGTTTTTTTCTTTAAGAAAATTATCTATTAAGTTTAAGATAAAATGATCGTTTTTTACTTTTTTTGTATAGTAAATTACTTGATTTTTTTTACTTCTGTGTTGAAATTTAAAATTCTCAAAGCTTCGATTAATTATCATTTAAAATAATTTTTAACTATATCAATGCTTTTCTCATTTAATTCTACTTGATACTTATCAGTTAAAAATTTATCATATTCACTAAGAATTTCATTTTTTTTGAATGAAATTTGTTCATCAAAGAACTTTAAATATTTATCATTTTTTTCGTTTATTTTATTTATTTTTGAGCCGATTTTTTTTACCAGATAAATATTATTTTCTTTATCGCTAGCTAAAGCAAATGAATTTTTAGGAAGCGAATAAAGTATTTTTAAAGAATTATTATTAAATTTTTTATCATCATTAATCGAGTCAATATATATTTTTTCTATATTATTATTTCCCATTTCAGCAAATTTAATATCGTCAATTTTTTTATCCTGAATTTCAATTAAAATTCTTTCAACATAACTCGATTTATTTTTTTCATATATTAAATATTTAATATCGTCTTTTATTTGAAGGTTGTTTAAATCAGGAATGCGATTATATTTTTTGCTGATATTAAATAGTAGAAAATTGTTTCCGTTGTCAATTAAATCAAAAGAAGAATTTCGCATAGAATATATCTTGTCTTCCTCCTCTTTTTTGACGGATGTAGGTATAAATTCTTTAACATTCTTAGTTATTAAATTGAGTTCATTAATAATAGTGTTGAAATCTTGTCCATCAGATATTTTATTTTCAATTTTGTCAATTTCGTCAAAAAATTTTTGATTGTATTCATCCAAACCAACTAAATTTTTTGGATTTAGTTCAACATATTTGAAATCAATATATTCTTTTTTTAATTGATATTCATTTTCTTTTATAAATTCTTCTATTTCATCATCAGTAAAATCTTCTTTTTTTTTATACAAACTATTTAAATCAAAAAATTCTAACTCTAACGTTTTATTTTCATCTTCATAAATATTTTTAGTTAACAACTCCGGTGAAACAGTACCTCCTCCAATTAAATCAAATAAATTTTTTTTTAATTCTAGATTTTTAATTTGTTGTTCAAACATGACTGCTGATAAATTATTTGATAAAAGAAATTTTTCGTATTTAACTCTTTGAAAAACATTTTTTTCATCAAGAAAAATTTTATTGGATTTTATTTTTTGTGATAAAATAAGTTCACTTATTGAAATATTAAAATTTTCTATTTCAAGATCTAAAATATTTTTTGAAACTAGACCTGATAATAGTTCTTCAATTATATTTTTATCCAAATTTTCCTTTATTATTTTCTCAGAAATATCGCTATTATTTAAATAATTCATAAAATCTTGAGTTGAAATATTTTTTTTACTAATCTTTGCAATATTGTTTATTTCTCCACTGTTAAACATATTTCCCATACCCCAAAAAACAAACGGAATGATGATTATAAAAACAAAAACACCTGCTATTTTTGATTTTGCAAAGTTTCTGAATGAACTGATCATGACTTTATAAATTTATTGAACTGTAAAAAACAAACCTATAAATTAAAAATTTCTATATGACAAATAAATTTATGTATTTTGTGGCAAATTGGAAAATGTTTGGTGATTTGAAAGGTCTTAATTCACTTAATGATGTCATTAAATTTGCAATGAAAAATAAGAGAAAAAATTTCAAGGTGATCTATTGTCCTCCGTCAACTCTTATATTTCCTTTATTTAAAAAATTCAAAAATACTCCTATAGATTTGGGTGGACAGAATTCTCATGAAAGTGAAAATTATGGTCCCTATACTGGGAGTATAAACTCTAAAATGTTAATGGATGTAGGCGCAAAATATTTAATTCTTGGGCATTCCGAAAATCGACAAAGTGGTGAAAATGATAGGTTGATAAATTTAAAAATTAAAAGTGCTTTAAAAATAGGTCTTAAAATTATATTTTGTATAGGAGAAACTTTAAAAGAAAAACAAAATAATAAAACAAATCAAATTTTATCAAATCAAATTAAAATTGGTTTAAATGGAATTAAAAATAAATCAAAAATAATAATAGCATATGAACCTGTTTGGTCAATTGGTACTGGTTTAATTCCCAAATTATCAGATTTGAATAGTTTAATTCTTTTTATTAAGAAAAAATTTAAAAATAAATCACAAAAAATTTTATATGGTGGTTCTGTTAATGAAAATAACATTAACCAATTAAAAACCATCAATAGCGTTGACGGATTTTTGGTAGGGGCTGCTTCCCAAGACGCAAAAAAATTTATTGATATAATTAAAAAAACCTTTAATTAAAATCTGTGGAAAATATATTTTTAGTTTTAAACATTATTCTTGCAATAATTTTGGTAATTTTAATTTTAATTCAAAGGTCTGAAGGTGGTGCTCTTGGAATTGGACTGTCACAAGAAAACTTTTTGCTCTCCAGATCAGCTGGAAATTTTATGACTAAAGCTACTGCAATTGTTGCTACACTTTTTATCATTTGTAGTTTAGGTTTAACAATTATTTCTAGAGATGAGATAACTCCAACTAGTTCAATTTTGGATACACTTGAGGAAAAAGTTGAAGATACTCCTACAATTCCAGAAGACTAAATTAACACTTTCCATTTCAATTTTTGATTGCTATAAGGTAATTCCATGGCGCGTTATATATTTGTCACTGGCGGCGTGGTTTCTTCATTAGGCAAAGGTTTAACTTCTGCATCATTAGCTTATTTGCTTCAATCAAGAGGTTTTAAAGTTAGAATTAGAAAATTGGATCCGTATTTAAATATTGATCCCGGCACAATGAGCCCAATTCAGCATGGAGAAGTTTTTGTAACTGAAGATGGTGCAGAAACTGATTTAGATTTAGGACATTACGAGAGATTTTCGGGAGTGCTAGCAAAAAAATCAGACAATATTACAACTGGTAAGATTTATAACGATGTTTTAAACAAAGAACGCAAAGGTGAATATCTTGGAGAAACAGTTCAAGTTATTCCACACATTACAGATCGTATAAAACAATTTATTAAAAATGAGTCGTCAAAAGAGGATTTTGTTATTTGTGAGATAGGCGGAATAGTTGGAGATATTGAAAGTTTACCATTTATTGAAGCAATTAGACAGTTTGCAAATGATATTAAAAAAAAAAATACTTTATTTATACATTTAACTTTAGTTCCTTATTTAAAATCCTCAGATGAGATAAAAACTAAACCAACCCAGCATTCCATTAAAGAGTTAAGAAGTTTAGGAATACAACCCGATATAATTATATGTAGATCAGAAAGACACATTCCAATTGAACATCGTAAAAAAATCTCTCTATTTTGTAATGTGGATATAAAAAATGTAATTGAAACAGTTGATGTTAAAACAATTTACGAAGCCCCAATAAGTTTTTTCAAGGAAAAATTAGATCTACAAGTTTTAAATTATTTTAATTTAAAATCAAAAAAATCACCAAATCTAAATCCATGGAAAAAGATAACTAAAATTATTTTACAACCAAAAAAGCAAATAAATATTGCTATCATAGGAAAGTATGTTGAATTAAAAGACTCATACAAGTCTTTAGATGAAGCATTAATTCATGGTGGGATATTTAATAAAATTAGAGTAAATTTAATTAAAATTGACTCAGAAAAATTAAAAATTCATCAAGTCAAAAACAAACTTAGAAATATTTCTGGTATATTAATACCCGGTGGTTTTGGAAAAAGAGGAACTGATGGTAAAATAGAGGCAATTAAATATGCTAGAATAAATAAAATACCTTTTTTTGGAATTTGCTATGGTATGCAAATGGCAATTATCGAATTCGCAAGAAATCAACTTAACTTAAAAAATGCTACCTCAACCGAATTTGGTGAAAAGGGTGTGGCCGTAATTGGTCTTATGCATGAATGGAATAAAGATGGAAATATAATAATAGGCACAAATAAAGATTTAGGCGGCACCATGAGACTTGGCTCTTATGATACGATACTAAAAGATAATTCTTTTATAAAAAAAATTTATAAATTAAAAACAATCAAAGAAAGACACCGTCATCGTTATGAGGTCAATATTGCTTATAAAGATAAATTTGAAAAAAAAGGAATGATTTTTTCGGGATTATCTCCCGATAATAGGCTACCTGAAATCATAGAGCTTAAAAATCATCCATGGTTTATAGGTGTTCAATTTCATCCAGAATTTAAATCTAGACCTTTTGATCCCCATCCATTATTCTCATCATTCATTAAAGCAGCTAAAAATCATAAATGAATAATATCGTCGTAAATTGTAAAAATATAAAAATCTCAAATGATCATAAAATTTGTATAATCGCTGGACCTTGTCAGCTCGAAACAGAGCAGCACGCAATGGATATGGCTGGTCAAATTCAAGAAATTACAAAGAAACTTAATCTTGGTTTTATTTATAAAACCTCGTTTGACAAAGCTAATAGAACTAGTCTTAAAGGAAAAAGAGGTGTTGGTTTAGAGTCCTCGTTGCCAGTTTTTGATAAAATTAAAAAAGAACTTAAAGTTCCAATTTTGACCGATGTTCACAACATAGAGCAATGTTCTATTATTGCAGATTATGTAGATATTTTACAAATACCCGCTTTCTTGTGCAGACAAACTGATTTGTTAATTGCTGCAGCTAAAACTGATAAGATTATAAATGTAAAAAAAGGTCAATTTCTTGCACCTTGGGATATGGTTAATGTCACTAAAAAAATTTCAGACTCAGGTAATAAAAAAATTTTAGTAACTGAAAGAGGAGCAAGTTTTGGATATAATACTCTCATTTCAGATATGAGATCTTTACCGATAATGGCTAAAAATGGATATCCAGTAATATTTGATGCAACGCATTCTGTTCAACAGCCTGGTGGATTAGGTGAAACAAGTGGTGGTCAAAGAGAATTCGTCGAATATTTAGCAAGAGCGGCAGTTGCAGTCGGCGTAGCTGGTGTTTTTATTGAAACCCATCAAGATCCAGATAGGGCACCATCTGATGGCCCAAATATGCTTCCATTAAACAAGTTAGATAAATTATTAAAACAATTAATTGAAATTGATAATTTAATCAAAAAGTAATGAATAAAATTTTAAAAGTACGCGCTCGTCAAGTATTTGACAGTAGAGGCAATCCGACTATAGAAGCTGAAGTTTTTACAAAAAGAGATAGTGCTCGTGCAATTTGTCCCTCAGGTGCATCAACAGGCACTTATGAAGCATTTGAAAAAAGAGATAATAATAACAAAAAATATCTAGGAAAAAGCGTTTTTAATGCAGTTCGCTTAATTAATACTAAAATAACAAAAATATTAAAAGGACAAAATATTCACAATCAAGAGAGAATAGATACTTTACTAATTAATTTAGATGGAACACCTCAAAAAAAAATTTTAGGTGCTAATACAATGTTAGCTGTTTCTATGGCAGTTAAAAAGTTGTCAGCAAAAGTAAAAAAAAAACCTCTATACCAAACTTTTTTGGTAAAAAATAATTATAAGCTTCCATACCCTTTAATGAACATAATTAATGGTGGTGCACATGCAAATAATGGGCTTAGAATTCAAGAATTTATGATAAGACCAGATTGTGCAAAAAATTTTGCTGAAGCTATTAGAGTTTGTTTTGTAATTATAAAAAATTTACATGAAATAATTAAGAAAAAAGGTTTATCTGCATCTGTTGGTGACGAGGGGGGCTTTGCACCTATGATTAATAGTAATAATCAAGCACTAGATTTAATTGTTTCTGCTATCAAGAAGTCAGGTTTTAAAAATGGTACAGACATATCAATATGTTTAGATGTGGCGGCTAATGAATTATTTAGGAAAAGAAAATATTCAATTCATTCCAAAAAATATGTCACAGTAGAAAAATCTATTAAAGAATATATAAAAATTATTAAAAAATATAAAATTAAATCTATTGAGGACCCATTTGAAGAAAATGACTGGAATTCTTGGAATAAACTAATGAAATCTGTGAATAATATTCAAATTGTAGGCGATGATCTTTATGTTACTAATCTTCAGAGACTTAAAATTGGTTTTCTAAATCTCTCATCAAATTCAATTTTGATTAAGCTCAATCAAATTGGAACTGTCTCAGAAACTTTGGATGTTATAAAATTTGCTCAAGCTATAGGATTTAAAACTATAATCTCTCATAGATCTGGTGATAGCGAGGATACATTTATAGCAGATTTTGCGGTAGGAACAAATTCAAATCAAATCAAAACAGGTTCTCTAGCTAGATCCGAGAGAGTCGCTAAATATAATCAATTAATACGAATTGAAGAAGCACTTGGTAAAAAAGCTAAGATGAATAAAATATACTAATGTTAAGTATTATAAAAAAAAACTATTTTGCTTTGTTATCAATATTTTTAATTTTGTACTTTATTTTTAATTTTTTATCTGGAGAACGAGGCTTATTTTCATTTATAGAAAAAAAAAATATGTTGCAAACTCTAAAAGATGAGGAATTAATAATAATTAATAAAATTAAAGATTTTGATTTTAAAAACTCATTATTAGATAAAAACTTAGATCTTGATTATATCGAGACACTTATTCGTGAGAGATTTTTGTTTGGTAAAAAAGATGAGACAATTTTTATAATTAAAAATTATAATGATTAGACATCCAGAAAAAGAAAATAAACCAATAAATCCACTTAAACCTAAGCCAGCCTGGATTAGATCAAAATTAATTAATATTAAGGAATTTGTTTTTACAAAAACACTTATTGATAGTAATAATATAGTCACAGTTTGTGAGGAAGCTAAATGTCCAAACATTACAGAATGTTGGAGTAAAAAACATGCTACTTTTATGATTATGGGTGATACGTGTACTCGAGCATGTGCCTTTTGCAATGTAAAAACTGGTTTACCAGAAGAACTTGATCCATTAGAACCAATAAAAATTGCCAATGCAGTAAAAAAATTAAATTTAAAACACGTAGTAATTACTTCTGTTGATAGAGATGATTTAGATGATGGTGGGTCACAACATTTTTATGAGGTAATTGTTCAAACAAAAAAAATAAATCCTTCAACAACTATAGAGGTTTTAACGCCTGATTTTTTAAGAAAAGTAGATGCATATAAAAAAGTACTAGATGCTAAACCTGATGTTTTTAATCATAATATTGAGACCGTTCCAAGTTTATATTTAAAAGTTCGACCTGGATCTAGATATTTTGCATCACTCGAACTTTTAAAAAATGTAAAATTAGCTAACAAAAATATTTTTACAAAATCTGGAATCATGGTTGGTTTAGGGGAAAAAAGAGAAGAAATATTGCAAGTAATGGACGATTTACTGGCTGCAAATGTAGATTTTTTAACCATTGGCCAGTATTTACAACCGTCTGTAAAACATTTTCCTTTAGATCGATATTATACGCTTAAAGAATTTGAAGATCTAGGCACCATTGCTAAAGCAAAAGGTTTTTTATTAGTCTCATCATCTCCATTAACAAGATCGTCTTATCATGCAGATGATGATTTTGCTAAGCTTCAACAAAAAAGAAATTAGCATTAATTAATGCCTAAAGCATCGGTTACACGTTTAATTGATTGCAAAAAAAATGATTTAATTGAATTAGTTTTAGACATTGAAAAATATCCTGAGTTTGTTCCTTTTTGTTACAATGCAAAAATTTATGAAAAGAAAATCGAGGGTAATTTAATAAAAATTGTCGCAGATTTAACAATTGGAAAAGGATTATTTAAAGATACTTATAAAAGTCTTGTCGAATATGATAAGACAAATAATTCAATATATGTAACAAATATTGATGGTCCATTAAATCATTTAGAAAATAGATGGTTTTTTAAAAATTTAAAAAAAAAAACTGAAATTACTTTTGAAATTGATTTTGAAATCAAAAATAAATTTTTAAATTTACTAATGGAAGCATCATTTAAATTTGGTCTTGAAAAAATCGCAGATGCTTTTCAGGTTCGCGCAGAAAAATTATTCAATAAGTCTTAAAATTGTTTTGATTATTTTTTTTACAGTTAGGTTTTGAATTTCAAATCTTTTTTTGGTTTTAAAATTATTTTTTAAAATAATTAATTTATTTTTTATTCTTATACCAACATAAACTAAACCTACTGGTTTTTCTTTAGATCCACCATTAGGTCCAGCGATTCCAGTAACTGAAACATTAATTATACTTTTTGATAATTTTGACAATTTTTCAACCATTTCTTTACAACATTCATAACTTACAGTCCCATGTTTTATGATCGTTTTTTTATTTACTTTAAGAATTCTTAGCTTTGAGTCATTGGAGTATGCAACTAGGCCTATACGAAAATAATTAGAGGAATTTGATAATTTGGTCAAGTTATGTGATAATAATCCTCCTGTGCATGACTCGACCACAGATATAGTCATTCTTTTTTTGATTAATTTTTTATGAAGTAATTTTAAACTCATAAAAATTCAAATTAATTAAGTAAATTAAAATTATTGAATATAAACCAGCTATAATATCATCCATTATTATTCCAAAAAAATTTTTAAAATTCTGATCAAAATAGTTGACTGGAAAAGGTTTAAAAATATCAAAAAAACGAAAAAAAAAGAATGATAGTGCATAATAAATTTCTATTTTTATATTTATCTCGTTGTTGAGGTTTAAATATAAAATATAAATTATTGGCAAGCTCTGTCCTAAAGCTTCATCAATAACTATTTCTTTTGGATCTTTATTGGTAAATTTTTTCTCGGTAACTTTGACAGCATAAAATGAGTAAAAAAATATTAAAATAAAAGAAATACAAATTAAATTTAGATTTTCATATTTAAGAATTTCAAAAAAAAAGAACAGTAAACTCGTAATTAATAGAGATGTAACGGTCCCAGGAATTTTATAGAAATATCCTAATCCAAAAAAAGTAACAAAAATTAGATTTAATTTTTTCATTGAGAAATTGAACAGATTGCCTCGCAAGCAATTGCATTTTCCTTTCCAATTAAACCTAATTTTTCGGTTGTTTTGCCTTTGAGATTAATCTTATTCTTTTCTAAAGATAAAAGCGATGATAATGATTGAATAATTTTTTCTCCATATAATGAAACTTTTGGTTTTTCACAAATTAAGTTTATATCAAGATTATTTATATAAAAATTATTTTTTTTTAGCATATTTAAAATGGGCATAATCATTTTAGGTGACCTTATATTTTTAAATTTTTTAGTATCATCTGGAAAATACGTTCCTATATCTTTTTTTTTCATTGCACCCAAAAGAGAGTCTATAATTGCATGTAATATAACATCACCATCAGAATGACCTTCTAATCCGGAATGATAAGGAATTTCTACGCCTCCAAGATAAAGTTTCTTGTTTTTTATTAAACGATGTATATCAAAACCAATTCCATAAAAGGTCTTTTCTAATAAAACATCCTCTTTAAACGTAATTTTTTTATTTAAAATTTCTCCGTTAATAAATTTAATTTTAAGTTTATTTCTAATAAACATAGATGCTTCATCATGAACATTTTCTTTTTTTATTGATAATTCATAAATTTTATTAAATTTAAAAGCTTGGGGTGTTTGTGTCAAAAAAGAATTTTCTCTATTTAGATTAAATATTTTATTTTTAAATCTATATTTTATTGCATCAGTAGGTTTGGTAACTGGAATGACGGCATTATTTTTCTTAAGTTGTTTTATCAATCTTTTTAAAAGTTTTATGCTAAAATTTGGTCGTGCAGCATCATGTATTAAAACATAATTAGGTTTAAATTTTTTAATATATTTTAACCCAATCAAAGATGATATGTGTCTTTTTTTTCCTCCTTTAATGATTACAACTTTTTTTGGATATTTTTTTTTGATTAGTAGTTTATTATTAACAACTAAAATGATTTTTTTAAAGAGATTGGAATTAATTGATTTTTCTATTGAATGTTCAAAAAGTGGTTTGTTTTTATATAAATTAAACTGTTTAGGATTTTTAGCATTAAATCTTTTGCTTTGTCCTGATGCTAGTATTATAAAATAATTATTCATTGTTTAAGGGGATAATTTGTAAAAAAATGAGAGAATTTATTAAAAAAAACATATACTTAATTTTTCTATTTATTATCACATTATCAGTAAGTTTTTTAACCTTTTTAACTTTCATTGATAAAAGTTTTATTAAATTATCTAATATAAACTTACAATTTTTACTGTTAAGCAATTTAATTTTATTAATTTTATTATTTATCTTTATTTTTTTTGAAATCGATAAATCGATTAAAAATGATATTGAAAAAAATAATCTTAAAACGAATAAGAAATATATTACATATTTTGCATTATTTACTTTAATTCCCTCAATTTTAATTTCCATTTTTTCATTATTTTTGTTCTCATTTGCTATTAATAAATATTTTGATGAGAAAGTTACAACAGTAGTAAATAATTCCTATGAACTAGCAAAAAATTACGTTGAAGATGTAAGAGATAAAGTTCAATCAGAAATAATTTTAATAGCATTTGATACAAATAAAAGTAAAAATTTTTTAAACGATAATGATTTAGAATATACAAAATTTTTAAATACTCAAAAATTAATTAGAAAAGTTGATGAAATACATATTATTAGTTCTAACAAAAAATTACTTTTTTCAACTCTTAAAGACAAAAATTCTTATATTCCTCCAGTTGACGAGGCGTTAAATCTGGTTTTAGACGATGATCGGCCTTTAAAAATTATTAATGCTTTTGAAAATATGTCTGCTGCTATTATTAGATTACAAAATTTTGAAGATAGGTTTTTGTATGTTGTAAAATATTTAGATAAAAATATTTCAAAATATTTAACTGAGTCAGAAGAAGCAATTAATTTTTATTACACAGTGGAAGAAAAAAGTACTGGTATAAAGATTTCTTTTGCGATTATTTATGTTATCATTGTTTCTTTACTTTTGTTCATTTCTATTTCAATTGCAATTCGTTTTTCATCAAGATTTTTTAGATCAATTAATAATCTGATTTATGCATCAATAGCTATAGGTGAAGGGAATTTTAATTCAAAAGTTCCAGAATTTAAAACAGATAAAGATTTAGAAATTTTAAATAAAAATTTTAATCTAATGATTGATAGATTAAAAATTCAACAAGAAAAGTTAATTACCAATGAAAGATATGAAGCCTGGGGAAGTCTTGCAAGAAAATTAGCTCATGAAATAAAAAATCCTTTGACACCCATACTACTTTCTATTGATAGAATCAAAAATAAATTTTTAAACCAAATTCATGATAATGGTAAAGATGATTTTAAGGAAAACCTAAAAATAATTAATAATCAGATAAAGCAAATTGAAAACATGGTTAACGAATTTTCTGATTTTGCTCGAATGCCCAAACCAATTTTGAGAAGAAATGATTTAATACCAATTATCAAAGATAATATTAATTTTTTAAAAGAAATTGATTTATCAATAGATATTAAATTTTTAACCAGATATAATTCAATTTTTTTAAATAGCGACCGAGAACAAATTAGTAGAGTTTTTTTAAACTTAATTAAAAATTCTATAGAAAGTATTCAAGAAAAATCAAAAAATACTGACAATTTTGATAAAAAAATCACTATTGAATTAGACGAAAATCCTGATCATATTAAATGTGTTATTGAGGATAATGGTATTGGAGTTGATACATTAAAAATTAAAATTAATGAAATATTTAATCCATATTTTACAACAAAGATTAATGGAACTGGATTAGGATTATCAATTGTAAAAAAAATTATAAATGATCACAATGGATTTATTCAACTTTTACCTTTATCTAATGGTGTAAAGGTAGAAATTATCTTTAATAAAAATGATAGCTGAAATTTTAATTGTAGATGATAATCCTGATATAAGAAACTTAATTAACGATTTAATAATTGATGCTGGATACAAGACAAGAATTGCTGCGAATTATAATCAGGCTTTAGCAGAAATAGATAAAAATCTACCTGATGTTGCAATATTAGATGTAAAATTGGATAAGGGCGATAACGACGGTATCAAACTATTATCATATATTAAATCAAAAAATAAAGACATCCCTGTAATTATAATTTCTGGTCACGCAAATATTGAAATGGCCATAAAATCATTAAAACATGGTGCATTTGAATTTATAGAAAAACCTTTTGATCAGGAGCGGTTGTTGAATTTTGTTAGTAGAGCGGTTGAAAATTTCAATCTTAAAATGATAAATAAAGATTATGAAAATAAGTTATTTTTATCTCACGAATTAATTGGTGATAGTAAAAATATATTAACTATAAAAGATCAAATTAAAAAAATTTCCTTAATTCAAAGTAGAGTGTTGATATATGGACCATCTGGATCAGGAAAAGAATTAATTGCAAGATTAATTCATAAAAATTCTCCAAGAAATAAAAATCCATTTATAATTTTAAATGGCGCACTTTTAGACTCTAATAAATATGAATTAGAATTATTTGGTGAAGAAAAATCTAATGGATTAATTTCTTATGGAGCTTTAGAAAAAGCCAATAAAGGAACTTTATTAATTGATAATATATCTGAAATACCCCTTGAAATTCAGGCAAAAATTTTGAGAGTTTTGATTGACCTAAAATTTAAAAGAGTTAATGGTTATAACGATATTACAGTTGATGTAAGATTAATTTGCTCAACAAATAAAGATTTAAAGAACGAAATTAAAATTGGAAATTTTAGAGAGGATTTATATCATCGACTTAATGTTTTTGAAATTAATGTTGAGAGTTTAAATAAACGAGTTTCTGATATCCCGCTTTTAATTAAATTTTTTTCAAAAAAAATATCTCAAAATTACAATATAAAGGAATTAGAAATTGATGAAAATAATAGTTATATTTTAAATCATAACTGGCTTGGAAATGTTCGGGAATTAAGAAATCTTATTGAAAGAATTGCAATTCTTCAACCTGATAGTAAAGAAAAAATTTCAAATATTATAAAAGAATCTCTAAAAAATGATAATTCGAACTATGAGTTTGTAGAAAATACTTTATCTGTGCCGTTAAAAACGGCTAGAGAAAATTTTGAAAAGGAGTATTTAATTATACAATTAAAAAAATTTAACGGAAATATATCAAAAACAGCCGATTTTATTGGAATGGAAAGAACAGCCTTACATCGAAAATTAAAAACTCTGGGAATTAAAGAATTTAATTAAAATGAATATAATTATCTGTGGTGCCGGAAAGGTTGGATCCACTATAGCTAAATTATTAAGTGAGCAAGGTCATTCTATAACTGTTATTGATCAATCCAGCGAAGATATACAAAAAATTAGCGATACTTTGGATATTAAAGCAATCGTTGGTAAAGCAACATATCCATCTATTTTAGAGAAAGCTAACGCGGAAGAAGCCGACATGATTATTGCTGTCACTAGAAATGATGAAATCAATATGGTCATATGTCAAATAGCTTTTTCAATTTTTAAAATACCAAAAAAAATCGCTAGAATTAGATCTCAAGATTATCTAAATCAAAAATTTATAAAAATTTATAATAAAGAAAATTTGGCAATAGATGTTATTATTTCTCCAGAAATTGAAGTTGCAAAATCAATTCAAAGAAAACTAGAGGCACCCGGAGCGCTCGATAATGTACCTTTTGTAAATAATCAAATTAGATTATTAGAAATTTTAGTCAGAGACGATTGTAAATTAATAAACATAAAATTGAATGAATTAACAAAAAAATACCCTAATCTGGATGCAAATATTATAGGAATTATTAGAGATGAAAATTTTTTTATACCCCGTAAAAAAGATGAAATTAAAAACAATGACAAAGTATACATAATTATAAATTCTAATCAAATGGCTCAAACCTTAGAGGCTTTTGGCCATATTGAAAAAATATCCAAAAAAATACTTATTATTGGTGGTGGAAATATAGGATTTAATTTAGCAAAAAATATTGAAGAAAGTCAAACTTCGGTAAGAGTGAAAATTGTAGAAAAAAACAAAGAACGAGCTGAATTTTTAGCAGCAGAATTAAATAATACTATTGTAATAAATGGCGATGCTCTAGATGAAGAAGTTTTGATAGAGGCCAATATTGATGAAGCTGAAACCGTGTTAGCACTTACTAATGATGATGAAGACAATTTGATGGTGAGCGTTTTAGTTGAAAAATTTGCAAAAGATAAAAAAATTTTTGAAAATAAAAGAACAATGGCCTTAACAAATAAGCCAAATTACTCATTATTACAATCTTCTTTAAAAATTGATGACTTGATTGATCCGAGAATGAATACTGTTTCGAGTATACTTAAACATATACACAAAGGTACTATAGAAAATGCTTATACAATTATGAATGGTGAATATGAAGTAATAGAGGCGGAAATTATTGAAACTTCAGAGTTAATAAACAAAGAATTAAAAAATTCAAATTTGCCTGATGAAATTAGAATCGGTGCAATTTTTAGAGATGATAAAGTTATCATTCCAAGATCCAATTTTATTTTTAGAAAAAATGATAGAGTGGTTTTTTTGGCTAAAAAAGACTCCCTATCATTTGTTGAAAAGATATTCAGAATAAGTTCAATCTAGCTTTATGTTATCTATAGAGTTTAGATATTTAAGTTATTTTTCATTTTTAATAGCAATTGCGTCGCTTTTAAACATTTTTCATTGTTATTATTTTAATTTTTATTTAAATTTAAACACATACTTTGTATGTTTTTTTATTTCAATTTTCATTGGAATTTTATTTTATAAATTAAAAAAAAAAGAAAAAAATAACAATATAAGCAATATTATAACTAGAATTTTTACTATTATTATTGGTTTTGTTATATTTCCAATAGTATTATCATTACCGTTCTATCTCAGCATTTATAATTTAAGTTTTATTAATTCTTTTTTTGAAGCAATTTCAGGTTTTACTTCTACTGGATTTTCTATTATTGAAAATATTGAAAAATTAGAAGGTCCTTTAATTTTGTGGAGATCGTTTATCCAGTGGGTAGGTGGTTTGTATTTTCTTTTTTCAATAATTTTTTTAATTGATTTATATGACGATAACTTTAAAAAAATTTTAACTAATTATATTTCAATAAATAATAAGGAAATTTTAAATCAAATCTTTAAAATTTCAATTTTATATTCATGTTTGACAATTGTAATTTCTTTAATTTTAATTTTTTTTGAAATTAGTTTTTTCAATTCTTTAAATCTTGCCATGACAATTATTTCATCGGGTGGTTTTCTTCCTGTTAATGAATTTGCCATTGTAATTGTTAATAATAGCCAAAAAATAGTAATTTCTTTGTTAATGCTTATTTCATTTTTTAGTATTTTTTTTACTTATAATTTATTTATTATTAAAACTAAAAATACAAATTTTTTTTACGAGGATATTCATTTATTAGCATATTTAATTTTTCTAATTCTATTTTTTTATATTTTTTTTAGTTTTAACGAAAATTTTATTAATATTTTTTTGCTTATTTGCACTAGTATTTCTAACATTGGAATATCTGATACTTTAGAAAATGTAAGTTATAATTTTATTTTACTATTGCTTGTGATCATAGGTGGTTCTTTTTTTTCTACTTCTTCTGGTATTCATTTTGTTAAAATTTATTCATTGTTTAATTACTCTTTAAATCAAATTTTGTCTTTCAGTAAACCAAGAAATATTTTTAAAAATAAATTATTTTTTACAAATATAGGTTTCGACTTAAATGAAATTATTAAATATTTTTTATCAATTTTGATGTTTATTATTTCATTCTTTTTTCTAAGCTTGTTATTAAGTCTCAGTGGTATCGAGTTTGAAAAAGTTTTTAAGTTATCAATTTTAACTTTAATGAACACAGTTAACTCATCGGCTTATGGTCTTAAAGATTTTAATTTTGAAATTTTAGATAATTTTACTAAACTTTATGTTATTTTTTTTATGATTGTTGGTCGAATTGGTTTTTTATCCTTTTTATTGATTATTAAAAAATTTCTTTTAAAAAATTAATAAATTATTATATACATTTATTGTTAATAATAGCGCCCTTAGCTCAGCTGGATAGAGCATCGGTTTTCTAAACCGAGGGTCGCACGTTCGAGTCGTGCAGGGCGCGCCATATAATTTTATGTTTATAAAAATTAAAAATAATACAAAGAATAATGTTTTTGATAACTTACTTTTATTTTGAAAATAAATTTACTCTAATATTTATTTTTAAACGTAATAATTATTTCTTATTATGAATTCTTTTGAAATTATAAAAAATAATTTCTTAAATTTAAAATTAAATTTGAATAATACTTTGGATTAATTGTTGAAGTATAGGTAGTTGTAATTAAAATTATAAATAGTAAACAGATTAAATAAATATATGTCAGATGTAATATTACAAATTAAAAATATCAGTAAATGGTTTGATAATTTTCAAGCTCTTAAAGATATAACCTTAGAAGTAAAGAAAAAGGAAAAAATTGTAGTTTGTGGTCCATCTGGTTCGGGCAAATCTACATTAATCAGATGTATTAATAGATTAGAGGAACATCAAATTGGTGAAATTATAGTTGACGGGATTGTAATTTCAAATGATACAAAAAATATTGAAAAAGTTAGAGCTGAAGTTGGAATGGTTTTTCAACAATTTAACTTGTTTCCTCATTTATCTATCATAGACAATTGCACGTTAGCGCCTATATGGGTTAAAAAAATCTCTAAAAAAGATGCTGAAAAATTAGCATTAAAAAACCTAGAAAGAGTCAAAATTTTGGATCAAGCAAAAAAATTTCCCAGCCAACTTTCAGGTGGTCAACAACAACGAGTTGCTATTGCTCGAGCCTTATGTATGGAACCAAAAATTATGTTATTTGATGAGCCAACATCTGCTTTAGATCCTGAAATGATCAAAGAGGTACTTGATGTAATTGTTGATTTAGCTAAACAAGGTATGACTATGATAGTAGTTACTCACGAAATGGGTTTTGCTAAAGAAGTAGCTGATAAAATGATATTTATGGACAAGGGAATGATTGTGGAGGCCGCTGAAACTAAAGAATTTTTTGAAAATCCTAAAAACGATAGAACTAAAGTTTTTTTATCTCAAATTTTATAATTTTGAACTAAAAACTATAATTATTAACCTTTTTTTAATTTGTTTTATTCTTTTTTAATGAATCTAACGCTTGACATGATTTTATAAGTCACCAAAAATTCACAATTAATAATAAATTTTTTTATTGCAGTATTTATAAAATATTAGTTCAATATCTTTTTTATAATTAAATTAAGAGGGTCTTAATGGAAGAAAATTTCAATAAACATTTGGGTAACAAACTTAAGTTAAGAAGACTAGCACTTGGATTAACGCAAACTAAAGTTGCAAAAGCTATTAATGTAACATTTCAACAAATTCAAAAATACGAAAAAGGAACTAACGGAGTAAGTTCAATAAGGCTTTTACAACTCTCTAATTTTTTAAAAGTTCCTATAAATTATTTTTATGAAGATTTTCCAGAATACTTATTAAATTTTGAAAAATCAAATGTAGAAAATATGGATATAAATTTCAACTTCTTAACAAGATTATATTTAGAACTTAATGCAGATCAAAAGCTAAAATTTAATAAATCGCTTCAATTATCTCATTTAAATATATCTAAAGTAGGTTGATTTAATTTTTGGCTCCCCGGGCAGGACTCGAACCTGCGACCAATTGATTAACAGTCAACTGCTCTACCAACTGAGCTACCGAGGAATATCAAATAGAGTTTTTTTACATGATCCAAGAGTAACTGTAAATCAAATAGTAACCTTTTTTATTTAAACAAAAATCTCAAAAATCAGTTAACCGCCTTAATATCATTTATATAATTTGTTATATTGCTAAATAAATTTTTTTTTAAGTATTAAAAAATAATTTGTATTTTAATTTTATTGTCTATCTTTTGGAGGCAACGCCCAGAATCGAACTGGGATACAAGGATTTGCAATCCTCTGCGTAACCATTCCGCCACGTTGCCATTTGTTTGGACCTTCAATTACTTTTTATATAAAATATTTCTCATTAGTCTATTAAATAACATTCGAATTTGATTATTGTTAATTTAGATTATTAAATTATAAACTTAACGAACACATGACTAATGATAAATACATACATTCTAATGTTGAAAATAAGATTTATGCTTATTGGGAAAAAAACAAATTATTTGAACCTAAAAAAAATCTAAAGAAATTTTCAATAGTTATACCGCCTCCTAATGTAACCGGAAGTTTACATATGGGGCATGCGTTAAATAATTCAATTCAAGATCTTTTAGTTCGTTATTATCGAATGAATAACTATGAAACTTTATGGCAACCAGGAACTGATCACGCTGGCATTGCCACCCAAGCTTTAGTTGAACGTCAACTTGAAAATCAAAATATTAATAAAAATTCAATCGGTAGGGAAAAATTTATAGAAAAAGTTTGGGAATGGAAAAATCAATATGGAGACATAATTATTAATCAACTAAAAAATTTAGGATGTTCTTGTGATTGGTCAAGAAATGCATTCACTATGGATGAAAATTTATCAAAATCGGTCACTACAGTTTTTGTTGAGCTTTATAAAAAAAATTTGATTTATAAAGCTAAAAAACTTGTTAATTGGGATACAGTCTTAAAAACAGCAATTTCAGATTTAGAAGTAGATCAAAAAGAAGTTAATTCTAAAATATATTATATTAAATATCCAATAGATGAGTCCAAAAAGTTTATAACAATTGCAACAACTCGCCCTGAAACAATGTTAGGAGATAGTGCAATAGCTGTGAATCCCAAAGATCAAAGATTTAAAACCCTTATTGGCAAGACTGTTACAATTCCTATTGTCGAAAGAAAAATTAAAATAATTAAAGATGATTATGTTGACCCTGAACAGGGTACTGGTGCTTTAAAAATAACACCGGCACATGATTTTAATGACTATGATGTTGGTCAAAGACATAAATTAGAAATAATAAACATTTTTACTGAAGATGGAAAAATAAATGAAAATGCACCCAAGGATTATGTTGGTTTAGATCGATTTGTTGCAAGAAAGAAAATTCTTAAAGAATTAAAAGATAAGGATTTTTTTGTTAAGGAGGAGAATATAAAAAATAAAATTCCTTATGGAGACAGATCTAATTCGATAATTGAGCCTTTTTTAACAAATCAGTGGTTTGTAGATGCAGAAAAATTATCTATTAAAGCAAAAGAAGTTGTGGAAAATAAAAAAATTAAATTTTTCCCAGCAAATTGGTCTAAGACTTATTTTCAATGGATAAATAATATTGAGCCTTGGTGTATATCAAGGCAGCTTTGGTGGGGCCATCAAATACCAGCATGGTATGGTCCTGACGGCAAGGTTTTTGTGTCTATGAGTGAGGATGATGCAAAAAAAGAAGCAAAAAATTATTACAGTAGGGAAGTCGAATTAACTAGAGACCCAGATGTTTTAGATACGTGGTTTTCATCTGGTCTATGGCCACTTGCAACCCTAGGTTGGCCAAATCAAAGTGAATACTTAAAAAAATTTTATCCAACCAATGTTTTAGTTACTGGCTTTGATATTATTTTTTTTTGGGTTGCAAGGATGATTATGTTCGGTATGGAGTTCGAAAATAAAGAGCCTTTTAAAGAAGTTTACGTTCATGCATTGGTAAAAGATGAAAAAGGTCAGAAAATGTCTAAGTCTAAAGGTAACGTAATTGATCCTGTTGATTTAATAAATAAATACAGTGCTGATGCTTTGAGATTTACACTATTATCGATGGCATCACCTGGAACTGATTTAAAACTTTCTGAGGAAAGAGTTAAAGGATATCGTAATTTTTTAAATAAATTGTGGAATGCAAATAATTTTTTAATTACAAATGAATGTGATTTTAAAACATCCGATAAAATACCAAATTCATCTTTAAATATTAATAAATGGATTTTGAATGAATTAATTGAAACAAAAAATTCTATCGATAGATATTTAAAAGATTATCGTTTTGATGAAGCTGCAAAAAATGCATATAAATTTGTATGGAATTCATATTGTGATTGGTATTTGGAATTAGCAAAAACAATTTTATTTTCAGAAAATGAAATTTATAAAAAAGAAGTCAGATCTTTTTCCACATATATATTTAAACAAATTTTAGTTTTATTGCATCCTTTTATACCGTTCATAACTGAAGAAATGTGGTTAAAAAATAAATTTGACAATTCAGGTAAAAATTTTTTAATGCTTACTAATTGGCCAATAGGTGAAATTAATAAAGACCAATCGCACAAAGATGTTGAAATAATTATTAGTATAATTTCAGAAATAAGATCATTTAAAAATCAATTAAATGTTACACCTGGTTCTTTTATAGATATATCTATTCAAAATTTAAAACATACAACAAAAAAATTTATCAATGATAATGAAACAATTTTAAAAAAAATGGGACGTATAAATAGCTTTTATATTGAAGATCAAAAAAAATCTTCAGCTTCGATTATAATAAATGGTGAGGTATTTAAGATTTATTTTGATCAAAATGTTGATTTAAAATTAATTAAAAAAAATCTACTTGATCGTAAAAAAAAATATCAAAATGAATTGGATGTAATTTCTAAAAGATTATCTAATAAAAATTTTGTCGATCAAGCCCCAAAAGATATTGTTGATCAAGAAAAAACTAACTATACTAATTTAAACAATGATATTAAAAAATTATCTATAACAATTGAAAACCTATAGTGAAAAAATTTGATAAAAATAAATTGCCAAGCAGGCATACCTCTATTGGAGCTGATAGAGCACCCCACCGATCGTTTTATTATGCGATGGGGGAAACTGAAAAAGATGTAGCTAAACCTTTTATTGGTGTTGTATCAACATGGAATGAAGCTGCACCGTGCAATATTGCTTTAATGAGACAAGCCCAATCAGTTAAAAAAGGTGTTAGAGCAAATGGTGGCACCCCAAGAGAATTTTGTACTATCACTGTAACTGATGGAATTGCTATGGGCCATGAAGGAATGAAATCTTCATTAATTTCAAGAGAAGTAATTGCAGACTCAACTGAACTTACTGTTAGAGGACATTGTTATGATGGATTAGTTGGAATCGCTGGTTGCGATAAATCTTTACCAGCTTTAATGATGGCAATGGTTCGTCTAAATGTTCCGAGTGTTTTTATTTATGGTGGTTCAATTTTGCCAGGAAGATATAATGGTAAAGATGTAACCGTTGTTGATGTATTTGAAGCAGTTGGAAAGCATTCATCAGGTCAAATGTCTCTAAAAGATCTAAGAAAACTAGAATTAGTTGCTTGTCCAAGTGCAGGAGCTTGTGGGGGACAATTTACAGCAAATACCATGGCATGTGTTTCTGAAGCAATAGGATTAGCCTTGCCTTATTCAGCAGGAACTCCTGCTCCTTATAAAGAAAGAGATAAATACGCTGTAGAGAGCGGTAAAACTGTTATGAATTTATTAGCAAAAAATATTAGGCCTCGAGATATTGTTACAAGAAAAGCATTAGAAAATGCTGCAACTATAGTTGCTGCTACAGGAGGCTCGACTAATGCAGCTTTACATTTACCTGCTATTGCAAATGAAATAGGAATTAAATTTGACTTAATGGACATTGCTAAAATTTTTAAAAGAACTCCTTATCTTGCTGATTTAAAACCAGCGGGAAAATATGTTGCAAAAGACATGTGGTTAGCTGGTGGTGTGCCAATGCTTTTAAAAACCTTATTTGATGGAGGTTATATTCATGGAGATTGTATGACTGTTACTGGAAAAACTATGAAACAAAATTTAAAAAATATAAAATTTAATCCAAAGCAAAAAGTTTTAAGAAAATATGACAATCCTTTATCCATAGACGGTGGCGTTGTAGGGCTCAAAGGAAATTTAGCACCTGATGGTTCTATTGTTAAAATTGCTGGTTTAAAGAAATTACAATTTACTGGTAAAGCAAAATGTTTTGATAACGAAGAAGCAGCAATGTTGGCGGTTCAAAAGAGGCAATATAAAGAAGGTGATGTAATTATTATCCGATATGAAGGACCTGTAGGCGGACCTGGTATGAGAGAGATGTTATCGACAACAGGTGCAATTTATGGTCAGGGAATGGGGGAGAAAGTTGCTTTAATTACTGATGGAAGGTTCTCAGGAGCAACCAGGGGTTTCTGTGTTGGTCATGTAGGCCCTGAGGCGGCTCTGGGAGGTCCTTTAGCTCTTTTACGAAATGGTGATATCATTGATATAGACGCTAAAAAAGGTACTATTAACGTAAGATTATCTAAGGCTGAATTAGCGGTTAGACGCAAAAAGTGGAAACCAAGAAAATCACAATTTGGATCAGGCACATTGTGGAAATATGCCCAAACGGTTGGACCAGCTTATTTAGGCGCCTCAACCCATCCCGGCAAAAGAAAAGAAGTAAAAGAGTATGCTAATATTTAATGAAAATTAGACCCATTATTTTGTGTGGAGGCTCAGGCACTAGACTTTGGACAAACTCTAAGAATCAAATACCAAAACAATTTATTGATTTTGGTGGTTGGACATTATTGGAGAAAGCCTTAAAGCGAATTAAAGATCCAATTTTTGATTATCCAATTATTAGTACTAATTTTAAATATTTAAAATTAGTTAAAACATATTTAAAAAAAACTAAAATTCATAAATATAAAATAATTTTAGAACCTTCCAAAAAAAATACTGCACCTGCAATTCTTGCATCAGCATTAATTAAGGATATACCAATTCAACAGCCATTAATATTTTTTGCAGCAGATCATTTAATGGACAACATCGCTACTTTTAATAAAGCTATAAATAAAAATAAAGCTCATTTAACAGATCAAAACGTTTTCATTTTTGGAATAAAACCTAATAGACCTTCAAGTGAATACGGTTATTTTTTAACTAGAAAAATTAATCAAAATATTAATAAAGTAATAAAATTTATTGAAAAACCAAAGGAAATAAAAGCTAAACAAATAATTAGACAAAAAGGATATTGGAATTCAGGTATGTTTTTTTTAAGAAAGGACTCAATTATTAATAATTTTAAAAAATATCAGCTAAATACTTATAAAAAATGTCTTCAATCAGTTTCAAGAGCTATTTTAAAAAATAACGTTTATTATTTAAATAAAACAGCTTTTGAAAAAATCATTCCAAAATCTTTTGATTACGCCATTTTAGAAAAAATGAAACAAATTAATGCTATTAAATTAAATCTCTTTTGGTCGGATCTTGGAAGTTGGAAAGAAATTTTAAGAATGTACAATAAAAATAAAAAAAATTTTCTTAATAAAAAAAATGTTTACTACAGACCTTGGGGTAGTTATGCAAATTTATATAAAGGCAAAGGTTTTTTGATAAAAGAATTATATATTAAATCTAAAGGTAGTTTAAGTTTGCAAAAGCATCATCACAGATCAGAGCATTGGTTAATCACTGCAGGAAATCCCAATATTACCTTAAATAACAACTGTTTTAAAAAGGGACCAAATGAAGATATCTTTATTCCTTTGGGTGCAATCCATCGGATACAAAATCCAAATAAACAGCCTGTTAAAATTATGGAAGCTCAATTAGGCTCAATATTAAAAGAAACTGACATTGTGAGATACGACGATGTTTATGGAAGAATTTAAAAATTACTATTGATATTTTTTTAAAACGGATAAACACACATATATTTTTGAAGTTAATTCGTTTATTTTTTTATGTTTTAATACATATTTAAATTGTATTTCTGCACACAATTATTTACTAAAAATTAATTCGATATTTATCTTGTAATATTAATTTTAATTGATAAAAAAACCCTTTCGACTTGATTCTCTTTATTTCAATTAAATATTTATATTGTAAATTTTATTTCCTATGATACTTGGCCCTTGCCGATTTGTTCTTATAGCGGGCTTATAATAGCAAAAGAAATCCCAATTAACAAATCGCAAGGCTTTTATATTTAATGTGCGCCTAACATAAAGTTAAAGCACAAAACTTAGGTATTATTATGAGAAAAATAATTCCAATTATATTTACTTTAATAGGTCTTTCAGTGATAGCGGTAACTATTGCTCAAGCTAGAGATCAATTAAAAGTTACAGGATCTTCAACTGTTTATCCGTATTCAACTGTAGTTGCTGAAAGATTTGGCAAAGAGGGAAATTTTAAAACTCCTGTTGTTGAAAGCATAGGATCAGGTGGTGGATTTAAAGCTTTTTGCGCTGGTGTAGGAGTTGATCATCCAGATTTTACTGGGGCTTCTAGGCCAATCAAAAAAGAGGAAATCGAACTTTGTCAAAAAAATGGTGTGACTGAAATAATCGAATTACCAATCGGTAATGATGGTTTAGCATTTGCACTTTCAGTTGAAGGAAAAGATGTTAACTTTACTAAAGAACAACTTCAAAGAGCAATGGCTAAAGAGGTTTTGTGGGGTGGTAAAATAACAACAAACCCATATACGAAATGGAGTGATATAGACAAATCTCTACCGGATGTTAAAATTGAAGTTTTAGTTGCTCCACCAACATCAGGAACAAGAGATGCATGGGATGCTATAGTGATGGAAGGTGGTTGTAATAAAGACTTTATAGCACTTAAAGGTAACAAGAAAAAAGCTTGTACTGAGTATAGAGAAGATGGAGCTGTGATTGAAGCTGGAGAAAATGATACTTTAATCGTTCAAAAAATTACATCCTCTCCAAACACATTCGGTTATTTTGGTTATAGCTATTTAATTGCAAATAAAGATAAAATTAAAGCAGCTCAAATTGAAGGAATTGCACCTACGGTAGAGGGGATACAAAGTTATACGTATCCTGTTTCAAGACCGTTATTTTTGTATGCAAAAAAAGCTCACGCTAATGTAATTCCTGGTTTTAATGAATTTCTTGCTGAGTTCACTTCTAAAAATGCAATAGGAACAACTGGTTATCTTTTTAAGGTTGGTTTAGTACCAAATTCAAGAGAAACTGAAGAAAAAGCAAGAGACATAGTTGCTAATTTAACTATAATGCAAAACTAATAATTAACTAATTTTTTATAGCCGAAATATGTTTCGGCTATAAAAAACATAAAAATATTAAAATTCTTAAAAAAATTTTTTAATGAATTTAACAATAATAATTTTAATTTTAATATTTAGCTTATCATGTTTTTTTTTCGGAAAAACAAAAGTTTCTAATAAAATAAAAATAAGCAGGGGTAAATTAAATTCCTTACCAAAATATTATGGTTATTACTTGGCCGCATGGTGTGGCTTACCAGCTTTATTAATATTAATACTTTGGACATTTTCAGAGTTATATTTTGTAAAATTTATAATTTTATCTGACTTTAAAGCTGATCCAACAATTGATGAGAATAAATTGAATTTAATATTTACAGAAATTGTATCAATTGCAGAAAAAAAATTTTCAGGTCAAATTCCTCAGAATCTAATACCTTACGCTGAAAGATTTTTAAGTCTTAAATATATTTTTGAATTATCAAAGTTGGCTGTAATTTTTAGCACGATCCTATTTTCAATTTTTTTTAGTTATGAACAAATTCTAAAAAACATTAAAGCAAAAGAAAGTGTTGAAAAAATTATTAAATCTGTAATGTTCTGTTGTGCTGCAATTGCAATTTTTACAACTTTTGGAATTGTTTTGTCTTTACTTTTTGAAAGTATTAAATTTTTTACTGTGGTACCTATTTTTGATTTTCTTTCAGGAACAAATTGGTCACCTGGTAGAGCGTTCATTAGAGATGCTTCAACAGAAATAGCTGATGTCGAAAATGTTTTCGGAGCAGTTCCTCTTTTTTGGGGAACCTTTTTTATTGCAGCAATCGCAATGTGTGTAGCTATTCCCATTGGTCTTTTTTCCGGTATATATATGGCTGAGTATGCTTCTCGTAAAGTTAGGAAAATAGTTAAACCTTTAATTGAGGTTTTAGCAGGCATACCTACAGTCGTATATGGTTTTTTTGCAGCCTTAACAGTTGGACCTTTTTTTAGAACTTTAGGCGAAATAATAGGTTTAGAGGTATCTTCAGAAAGTGCCCTAGCCGCTGGTATAGTAATGGGGGTCATGATTATCCCATACGTTTCATCACTAACAGATGATGTAATAAATGCAGTTCCATTGTCCCTCCGGGAGGGATCATTTTCTTTGGGCGCAACAAAATCTGAAACTACTAAAAAAGTAATTTTACCTGCTGCACTTCCAGGTATTGTTGGAGCTATTCTTCTTGCTGTATCTCGTGCCGTAGGAGAAACTATGATAGTTGTTATGGCTGCTGGCCTTGGTGCAAGTTTAACAATAAATCCATTAGAAGCATCTACTACTATTACAACACAAATAGTTACAATTCTTGTGGGTGAACAGTCTTTTGATGATCCAAAAACTCAAGCTGCTTTCGCTTTGGGAATTACGTTATTTTTTTTTACATTAATTATTAACATAATTGCATTACAAACTGTTAAAAAATTTAGGGAACAATATGAATAGTAAACAAAAAGAAATTCTTATGAGAAAAAGATATAGTGCGGAAAAAAGATTTAAATTTTTTGGCATTTTTTCAATCTCTCTAGCAATTTTATTTTTATGCATATTATTATTTAATATTTTTACTAGTGGCTTAAGTGCTTTTTTTAAAACTAAACTAATTTTAAAAATAAATTTTGATGAAAAAAAATTAGGAATTAATATGAATACTCCAGATGAAGCAATTAAAGCATCAAATTTTAATGAAATTTTACAAGACGCATTATTGAATTTAGATTTACTTGCTCCTGATTTAAAAAAAATTGAATTGATTGATATAGTAAGTATTGATGCAACATATGAACTCAAAAGATTTTATTTACAAAATAAAGACCAACTTAACAAAATAGTTGAGATTTCATTAACTTTATCAGATGATTTAGATCAATTGTATAAAGGTAATTTTCCAAGAGATATACCAGAGGATAGAAGAAGATTTTCTGATTTTCAATTAAAAGTATTTGATGAACAAAATTCTCAAAATAAAATAATTACAGAATTTAACTTTTCATTTTTTAAAAATGCGGACTCCAGGGAACCTGAGTTAGCAGGCATTGGAGCTTCATTAATAGGCTCTTTATTAACAATACTTGTATGCCTTATATTATCTTTCCCGATAGGATTTCTAGCTGCAATTTATTTAGAGGAGTTTGCACCAAAAAATAAGATTACTGAAATTATAGAGATTAATGTTAACAATTTAGCTGCAGTTCCATCCATAGTATTTGGACTACTCGGACTTGGAGTCTTTTTAAATTATTTTTATTTGCCACGATCAACACCTTTAGTTGGTGGGCTAGTTTTGGCTTTAATGACTCTACCCAGAATTATTATTCCATGTAGAGCAGCCTTAAAAGCTGTATCACCTTCAATAAGAGAAGGGGCATTAGCTTTAGGAGCATCAAAAGTTCAAGCAGTGATGCACAACGTAGTCCCATTAGCGTTGCCTGGAACTTTGTCAGGAACAATTATTGGGCTTAGCCAGGCCCTTGGAGAGACAGCGCCTCTAATATTAATTGGCATGGTGGCTTTTATTAATGTAGTTCCGACTTATCCCATAGATCCTTCAGCTGTTTTACCTGTTCAAGTTTATCTATGGTCAGAGTCTGCAGAAAGAGGATTTGTCGAAAAAACCTCTGCTACTATAATTATCTTAATTTTTTTTCTAGTTTTGATGAATTCTTCCGCAATATATTTGAGAAATAAGTTTGAGAAAAAATGGTCTTAATATGATTAATGAAAAAATAAAAATATCGACAAAAAATTTAAACGTTTTTTATGCTTCTAAACAAGCCTTATTCGATATAAACATCAATTTGAAAGAAAATAAAGTTACAGCCTTAATAGGACCTTCTGGCTGTGGTAAATCAACTTTTATAAGATGTTTAAATAGGATGAATGATGTAATTGATATTTGTAAAGTTGAGGGATCTATAAAAATTGATGGAGATGAGATCAATAAAAAAAATTTAGATGTAAATTTAATTAGAGAAAAAGTTGGAATGGTTTTTCAAAAGCCAAATCCTTTTCCAAAAAGCATTTATGATAATGTTGCTTACGGTCCAAGAATTCATGGTCTTGCAGAAAATCGTGAAAGCTTGGATAATATAGTTGAAAATAGTTTAAAAAAAGCAGCTTTATGGGACGAGGTAAAAGATAGACTTAATCAGCCTGGTACTGGCTTGTCTGGAGGACAACAGCAAAGACTCTGTATAGCAAGAACTATTTCAATTAATCCTGAGGTAATTTTGATGGATGAGCCTTGTTCCGCGTTAGATCCGATTGCAACAGCAAAAATAGAGGAACTTATTGATGAATTAAAAGAAACATATACAATTGTCATTGTGACCCATTCAATGTCTCAAGCGGCTAGAGTTTCAAACGATACAGGATTTTTCCATTTAGGAAAAATATTGGAATTTAATTCAACTGAAAAAATTTTTAAGAATCCTGACAATAAATTAACACAAGATTATATAACAGGGAGATTTGGGTAATATGGATAAACCATCACACATTGTTAAATCTTACGAGGAACAATTAAAATTACTTGAAGATACAATAATAAAAATGGGAACAAAAGCTGAAGATCAATTATTAATGTCTATTGATGCTTTTGCCAAAAAAGACCTTGAGTTATCAAAAAAAATTATTGCAGAAGATGAAGTTATTGATGCGTATGAAAATAGCATCGAACATCAGGTTGTAAATTTAATTGCTTTAAGACAACCAATGGGTATTGATTTAAGAGAAACAGTTACTGCACTCAAAATTTCATCTGACTTAGAAAGAATAGGAGATTTAAGTAAAAATATCGCAAAAAAAACTTTGTTAATTAATAAAAACTTATCTGAGCCTTTAACGAACTCATTTAATTTATTAGGCAACAAAGTAAAAAAACAACTTAAATCAGTAATAGATTCCTATCTTAAAAGATCTAAAAATGTTGCGATAAATGTTTGGGAAAGCGATGAACAGATTGATATTTTGACAACTCAATGCATGGAAGATGTAATTAAATATTTAAAAGAGGATGAACAAAATTTGCAAAATGGGGCACAATTGTTATTCATTGCAAAAAATTTAGAAAGAATAGGCGATCATACTACTAATATAGCTGAACAGATATTTTTTCTTGTAACAGGTGAATATTTAGAGGGAAATAGACCAAAAAATACTGACAGCGAAATGCTGTAAAAAATGTTTTGTCATACTCTTATAGTTGAAGAGCAAATATTGATAATTTTCTTTTGAACAAATTGAATCACCTCTTTTAAATATATGAATAACTTAAATAAACAAAAATTAACTGAAAACGAAAATCGATTTATTAATAGAGAGTTATCCTGGCTTAAATTTAATGAGCGTGTTCTATCTGAAGCAAATAATTTAGAAAACCCACTCTATGAAAGAGTTAAGTTCTTATCTATAGCAGGTTCAAATTTAGATGAATTTTTTATGGTAAGAGTAGCTGGTTTACATAGTCAAATTAAACAAAAAGTGGCCTCTTTAAGTTCTGATGGTTTAAGTCCTGAAGAACAAATGAGGTCTGTGATTTTAAAAACCAAAGATTTGCTTCAAACACAAAACGAAGTTTTTAGTAAGTTGATTAAAGAACTTAAAATAAATAACATTGAATATACAGTTCCAGAAAAGCTAAATCCTCAAGAGAAAAAAAGATTACTTAAAATTTTTAATGAAAATATTTTTCCATTGCTTACACCATCTGCAATTGATCCGGCTCATCCATTTCCCTTTGTTTTTAACCAAGGTATAGCTTTAATTTTAAATTTAACAAAAAGAAATAGTAAAAAAAAATTAAATTCTATTATTTTGGTGCCACCTTCTTTACCAAGATTTGTTGAAATTTCAATAAGTGATAATTT
>Ga0194118_10001255_pt1 | contig 37431 bp, 31 predicted proteins | sample TA2MahsurfametaG_2_FD_148662 | JGI IMG/M metagenome (GOLD analysis project Ga0194118, IMG submission 148662) | Freshwater microbial communities from Lake Tanganyika, Tanzania - TA2015013 Mahale N5 surface | ecosystem: Environmental > Aquatic > Freshwater > Lake | place: Tanzania: Lake...
CGGGTCCGGGAGCGGGTCCGACGATGCTGTCCGGATCGAAGGCGGAATCCTTGCCGGTGAGGGCTTCGAGTTCGCGGATCGAGGTGAAGACGATCGGCTCGGCGGCAGTGCCGTCGGCCACGAGTCGGCCACCGCGGCAGGCGATGAGCGATCCGACCTTGTCATCGGCTTTGGTGGAAGTGCCGTTGTCGTTGGTCGATCCGTAGATCCGGGTGCCTGGCTCGATGGTGAGCGTCTGGCCGTTCTTGATGAAGAGACGGTCGCTGAGGATGTAGGTCTTGTCCTTCGTCCAGGTCATGTTGGTCTGGGCGAGGACTTTTACTCCGAGCGTCGCGTCGGAGACGCTGTGCGCGGAACTGTTCACCACGTCGATTTGTTCGTTGAAGTAACCGGCTTGGTCAAGTTTGGTCCATCCCTTGGCCCAGTTCACGGAACCGAACGCGCCGCGGAAATTGGCGGTTGTCGGTGCGCCCGAGGTCACCGGAGACGTCAGCAGCGTGGATCCCGCCTTGGGCAGGGGGTTGATCCACTTGAGGAAGCTGTTGGCATCGCGCTCGTAGGCGGTGATTTCGTCCGCGCCGAAGTCGGTGGCTTCCTCGTTGCCGTTGTTGGTTGTCACACCGTCGGTGTTGTAGAACAATTGCAGGCTGTTGGTGCCGGTGACGGCCGTGCCGCCGAAGTCGCCGATGGTGTTGTTCTTCGCCGCAGCCTGGAGGCCGGTGCTGGCGGCGTTGTCGTTGAACTTGATGAAGCCTTGGGCGAAGTCGTGGAAGGCCGAGTTGTAGATCTGACCGTTGAAGTAGTCTTCGATGTGCATCGCGTAGTTGCCCTTCTCCCAGTTGACCTGGCCGGTGACGGCGGGCAGCTTGGAGAGCGTGCGATCGAAGCCCGGCCCGAAGAACGAGGCGTTGAAGATGCGGGGAGCGGCCAGGTTGCGCACCGTCTGGGCGGCGGTGGCAAAGCCCGAGCTTGAGCCGCCGATGCCGTCCCATTCGCCGCCTGCATCGGTGATACCGGGGTTCTGGATGGCCAACCAGAACTGGTTGTCGCTGGTCCAGGCCTCGTCGATGTCGAAGCTGTCGTCCTGGTTGAAGGCCATCACGATGTGGCTGGTGCCGACCGTGCCGCCGAAGAACTCGATGCCGTCGTCCGAGTTGGCGAAGACCTCGACATACTCGATGACGGTGCCGGAGCCGACGCCACCCAGGGTGAGGCCGTTGATCTCCTTGGCGCTTTCGAACTCATAGCCGCCGTGGCGGATCGAGACGTAGCGCAGCACACCGCTGTCGTCCTCATCGTCGCGTGGGAAGTTGGCGTCGAAGCCGTACTCGGTGGCGTCGGGGATGGAATCACCGTCGTTGGAGGGAGTTCCGGCGGGCAGGAAGCCTTCGATCTGGTTCTGGCCGGCGTTGACCCCGGAGCTATTGACGAAGGAGATGTAGGCGTTGCCCAGCAGGATCACGCCACCCCATTGGCCGCCGTCGGCGGGTCCGGGAGCGGGTCCGACGATGCTGTCCGGATCGAAGGCGGAATCCTTGCCGGTGAGGGCTTCGAGTTCGCGGATCGAGGTGAAGACGATCGGCTCGGCGGCAGTGCCGTCGGCCACAAGGCGGCCACCGCGGCAGGCGATGAGCGATCCGACCTTGTCATCGGCCTTGGTGGAGGTGCCCATGTCGTTGGTCGATCCGTAGATCCGGGTGCCCGGCTCGATGGTGAGCGTCTGGCCGTTCTTGATGAAGAGACGGTCGCTGAGGATGTAGGTCTTGTCCTTTGTCCAGGTCATGTTGGTCTGGGCGAGGACTTTTACTCCGAGCGTCGCGTCAGAGACGCTGTGCGCGGAACTGTTCACCACGTCGATTTGTTCCGCATACGCGCTGGTGGCGAGTAGCAGACCAATCGCTGGCGTGAGGATATTCAAGCAGCTGGTTTTGGTTTTCATGTTGGTGGGTATGGGGAGATGCCGGAAATCAATCCCGACAGTCGCGAGCCAACGCCACCGATGAAGGCCCGACCACGGGTTTTGCGTGACGATCCCGTCAGATTCAGAAGGAGATCTCCGCCTCCAGCCAGAACGTGCGGCCGAGCGTATCTTTTCCGAAGGTTTTGTCGCCGTAGAGGTAGAGATCCTCGGCTCCCGTGAGGTTTTTGACCCCGCCACGCACGGTGCAATCCGAGAAGCCGTTTTGGAATTTCTTCTCCAGGACGAGATCGAGCGTGGTGAGCGGCTCGCGGGTGATGCCAATGTCGTTCTGGTTGCGCTGCAACACGACCGGGTAATCGCCGGTGTAGTTGCAGACCAAGTAGATCGAGGCGTTCCATGGTTCGTATTCGTAGCCAAGTGTGGCATTGGCAATCAGCGAGGGCTGGTAGGGCAGGCGGCTAGTGACGGGGTCGACCACGCCGGCTTCCTCGTAAAAGTAATCCAGTTGGGCATCGATGTGGGTGACGTTGCCTTTGATGGAGAACGGGCCGAGGTCGTTCCATTCCGCCTCGATTTCCAATCCGCGCACCTGGCCCGTGTAGTCCCGCTGTTCTTCGATCTCGCCGGTCAGGTTGTTCTGGCGGATGTAGGAATCCTTGTAGATGAGGACCCCGGTCGTTTCGTAGAAGGTGACCAATGGTCGTTCGAGCTGCTTGTCGAAGAAGCTGAAGCGCAGCACGGAGTTGTCCGACAGATTGAAGGCGACGGCGACGTCCTGATTCTCGACCAGAGTGCTGGTCAGCAGGCTGTTGCCGCGTCGGCCGAGGCCGGTTCCCTGGTCGAGTGTCTCGGTCGGCACGAATTCCCAGAAGGTCGGCCTGGCAACGGTGCGCGACCAAGCGACGAGCAGATCGATCCGATCGTCGAGCACGCTGGTGCCCATCGAGGTGCTCGGCAGTATCTGGTGTTGGGCGTCGCGGTTTTCCCAGCCGAGCAGGTCGATTTGTTCCTCGGTGAATCCGGCCTCCGGCGACGGCTTGATCCGGATGTCGTAGGTTTCCGACTCCTTGCGGACGCCGGCGTTGAAGAAGGTCTTGTCGAATTGCAGGCGGCCGTTGACGAAGTGGGCTTGTTGCGCGAGTTCGGTGTCGATGTTCTCCACGCCGCGCAGTGCCAGTGCATTGATATAATAAGGACCGGACGCCGGCGCGGTGTCGTTGCCTGTGAAGTCATCGGCCATGATCGACGGATCGTCGTGGATCTGCTCGCCGAGGCCGTCCGGTCCTTCCAGGGCGCCTGCAGCGTAGCCACGGTCGTTTGCGCGGAAGATCAGGTCATAGGCGCGCACCTTGGACTTCCGCTCGCGAGTGACGGACGAGGTGCCGCCGCTGAGTTCGAACAACCGGTCGTCCGAGCGGTCGTCGAAGTAAAACGGCAGCTTGAGGGCGAGCTGTTGGTCGCTCGCGTCTTCGGTGGTGCTCTCATAGCGCCGTAGGCTGTATTGTTTGCCCTCGACCGATCCCGAATAAGTTCCGTGGACGACGGTGCCGACCTGTCCCAGATCCTCGTTGAGAATGACGAGCCCCTGGTTGTAATTGATCAACTGGCTGTTGAGTTGGTTGTACTGCCTGCCGCGGGTGCGGTTGAGTGAGCTGGTTCCGGTGGTCGTCCACGGGATCCGGATGGTTTCCCATGTGTAGGTCGCGGGGTCGCCTGCGGGGAGCTTGCCTTCGTTCATCAGTGTTTGCGCCCAACCCGCGGCGGTCGCGGGCAGGGTGTCGACCACGGCCTTGAGGGCGAGTTTTTCAGGAGTCTGGAACAGGGCGTCCGACTCCGCCTTGTACTGGGCGAGGCTTTTGCCGGTGTTGTCGACCGCGGATGCGCTGAAGTCGAGCAGTCCGTAATTGAAGGTGCTCGAGTGCGGCCGGATTTCAGCCGAATCACTGTCGGTGAGCGACCAACTGATTTCGGGTCCGCGTTGGTTGAGCTTGTGGTTCCCCTTCAGCTGGAGGATCTGCAGGTCCCGCATCACGGTCTCGATTCCCCAGGATTGGCCATAGTAAATCGCATCCGCGCCGTAATCATTCCCAGAGTTGGGGTCGCTCAACGCGTTGGGCAGGTATCGCCCGTAGTTGAGGTTCTCGGTGTCGTCGAGGATCCTGCGGTTGTGGTTGATCTTGTCCTCCGCGATGTGTTTGTCGAACCAGGTAGCTTGGACCTTGTGCAGTTCGTTGAGTTCGTAGGCGACCGAGGCGAATCCCGCGGTTTCCGCGCTGCGCTTGTACTCGTCCTGGAGATATTCGCGGATCGGGTTGTTGACTTCGGTGGTGTTCGACGAGTCTCCCGATGACTGGCTGAACGCGGTGATGATACCGAGTCTGCTGTCATTGGCGAACTTGAAGGTCTTGCCGTAGCTGAGGCTGTGCGAGTAGCCGGGCTCGGCACTCCCGAGCTTCGGCTTGAGGTTTTGGGACGCATGCAGGTCCTTCCAGTATCCGGCCAGCGTTGCGGGGTCCGTATTGCCGCTGTCGAGAAACACGACGTTGCCGTCGGCATCGGTGGTTTCCAATTGCGCGTAGGGCATGGATTCCCGGTTGTCGCCCATGAAGTTGAGTTTCTTTCCGGGATGGACGTAAAACTCATCGAGCATGCTGTCGTTGCTGCTGATCTTGTACTTGTAGCTCAGGAAGCTATTTTCGGGAAACGCGCGGGTGACGATGTTGATGCTGCCGCCACCGAAGTCGCCGGGAAGATGGGCCGACCAGGTTTTGTCGACCGAGATCGCCTCGATGACGCTGGTGGGGAACAGATCGAGTTGCAGCGCCTTTTTCGACGGGTCGGCCGATGCGACCTGGGCACCGTTGAACAGGGTGCTGACGTAGCGGTCGGCCAGACCGCGGACAACGGCGTATTTGCCATCGACGATGTTCGCGCCGGACACCTTGGCGATCGCCTCGCCCGCGTCGCTCACCGCGGTTTTGGCAAAGTCCTCCCGACCGATGGACGACGCGAGGGCCGGAGTGTCGAGTTCCAGTGAGAGATTGAAATCCCCTTGGGATTCCTCCTGGTATTCGCCGACGACGGTTTCCTCCTCAAGCAAGGTTTCCTCCGAGGTGTCGTCGGCGGGTTTGGCCCGAAGGCCGAAGCGCGAAGAGACGGGTTGGCCGGGCAGGGTGGTGACGATCGCGGACTCGGTAGAATAACCGAGCTTGGTCGCCTCGAGCGTGAGATTGCCGACGGGCAGCCCTTGGAGTGTGAAGCGGCCCTTGGCGTCGGTTTGGGTGCTGCGGCCGGTGCCGACGGCCTCAACGAAGGCACCGGCGATCGGGTTGAGCGTGAGGGCGTCGGACACTTCGCCGCTGATCACGCTGTTGGCCTCGGCTGCATTGGCGATCGGGATTGGGTCGGCCGCGGGAGTGATGCCGTCGGGTGGTGCCAGCGGGGCATCGGTCGGGACGGTTGCCGGCAGTATCGACGCGGGTTCACCGTCGGCCTGAAACTCGTCGGCCTTCGGGATGGAGATCGGCGCCACTTGTTGGCCGGTGAGCGGCTGGGCCAGCAACGAGACGATCGTCCACAGTGAGGTCCGCCGGAGAATCCATCGGGCACGTTGCCGATGGGGTCGGATCGCCGCCGCCGTCTCCGGGATGGTTCTTGGATGCATGGGATCGCGGACAGCGTGCGGGGCGACGCAGGATGTTTCCGCAGCCTCGCAATCCCCCAAGTGGCGCATTGTGACAAATCCGCCACCTTCACTCCGTGGCGGGATCTTCGCGGAATTCGAGTGGCGCGCCGATTCCGTGAATGATGCCGTCCGCGGCACGGATGTCCGGCCGGACGATTTCCGCATGCTTGTCGATGCGGATTTTTCCGGGGGTCACCCAAATCGTCAGCATCCGTCCGTCGAGGGTCAACAGTCCGCGTTCGAGTCCGAGCGCCTGAGTGTCGAGTTGCTCGCCTTGGGCGAAATGGTACTTGAGCCAAGCGACGACCGACGGGTCTGACGGATCTTTGCTGATGCGTTGTCGGGCATGTTCCGGAAGCTGATCGAATGACGGATCGGTCGGCACGAAGCAGGTGTGGGGTCCGCCTTCCGCGAGTGTCTTGGTCAGTCCGGAGGCATTCAGCAGTGCGACGAACCGGGTGAATCCCGCGTGGTGGAGTGCATCGACGAGCTGCAACTGCGAGACGTCTTCGGTGGTCGCTGGAGGTCCTGCGCTTTCGGTGGAGGGAGACGGCGCGGCATCGGTCATCGTCGGAGTTTCCGCAGGTGCGTCGGTGGTGGCGGTGTCCGCCTTGATGGTTGCGGATGATGGATGGGCAGGCCGCCGGAGCAGCAACAGGCTGACTGTGGCAGCCAGCAGCAGGATCGCGAGGATGGAGAGGACACGTTTCATCATGGGAGCGGTGGCATCGTTGTTTGGTGGCAGCACCGATGCTGACTATCGAATCTGTCTGTTGGATGAATCGTGCCGAAGCAGGTCTGCGTGACACAATTGTCACTGGGTGCATCCCGGGCTGCATCCGGTCTCGGCTTCCGGCCAGGTCGAGAACGGGACGCGGGCCAGGGATGAATTCGAGTAGCGGCGATCGGTGGAGACTTCGATGCCGCACCACGGCGGTGGCTCGACATGGGTGCTTTCATCGGGCAGTTCGACTTCGGCGATGACGAGGCCTTCGTTGACTCCGTGAAACTCGTCGATTTCCCATGTGAGTCCGTTGATGGCGAGGGTGTGTCGGGTTTTTTCCACGGGAATGCCGTCGCAGAGTGCGAGCAGCTCGCGTGCGTGGCCGATGGGCATTGGGAACTCGATTTCGCGGCGTGTCAGGCCGCTGCGCCGGCCTTTGACGGTGAGCCATGCCTCGCCGCCCGCGACGCGCACGCGCACGGTGCGGTCCGGGTCGAAGCTCAGGTAGCCTTGGACGATGCGGGACGCCTTGGCTTGTTCCCTCCAGCCGTCGCCGACAACGAGGAACCTGCGTTCGATTTCGGTGAACATGAGCTGCGTCAGGCCGCGGCGGAATCGGGCACGGGGTGATGCACCGGGCCGGGCGCGATCGTGCGATCGTCCACCGGGACGGCGGGTGCTTGGTGATGGTGCACGAGTTCGAGCCGGCCGTCGTGGTATTCGATGATCGCGCTGAGGCTTTCGACCCAGTCGCCGCTGTTGAGGTAGTGGACGCCGCCGACTTGTTTGTCCTCCGGCGTGTGGATATGGCCGCAGATGATGCCGTCGCACCCGCGGTGGCGGGCGAGTTGTTGGAGGAGGTCCTCGTAGCGGTCGATGAAGCTGACGGCTGACTTGACCTTGGCCTTGACCACCTTGCTGAGCGAGAATGGCTCGCGTCCCCGCCAGCGGCGCCAGCGGTTGTAGATCCGGTTGACCTCGAGGAGCAGGTCGTATCCGACGGCGCCGAGCATGGCCATCCACTTGTGGCCGGTGGAGACGCTGTCGAAGCCGTCGCCGTGCACCACGAGGTAGCGTTTGCCATCGGCGGTGACGTGGATGTGCTCCTTGACGATGCGGATGCGCCCGAAGGCGAGCGGCAGGAAGCGCTCGAGGATCTCGTCGTGGTTGCCACGGAGGTAGACGACCTCGGTGTCGTGGCGCTCGGTCATCTTGAGGATGCGGCGGACGACGCGTGTGTGTGATGCTTCCCAGCGGGCGCCGCGGCGCAGGGCCCAGCCGTCGATGATGTCGCCGTTGAGCACGAGTTTCGAGCAGCGGATGCTTTTGAGGAAGGCGACGATTTCATCGGCCTTGCAACCGTTCGTCCCCAGATGGAGGTCGGAGAGGAACACGGTGCGGCACGAGAATTTGCTGCCGGTTTTCCGCACGGCCTCGGCCCAGGTCTTCGCGCCAGGCGAATCGGCGATCGCCGCAAGTTTCCCGGCAAACTCGGCGACGATGCCATGCCAGCCGAGTGATTCCGCGGTGCGGCGCGCGTTGAGCCTCAGCGGGTGGCCGGGTGGTGCGGCGAGTGCGTCGAGTGCGCGATGGAGGAACTCGATGCGATTGCCCGGCGCGGCTTTCAACCCGTCGTGGCCGCAGCGGACATGGCGCGCAGCGGCGGCGTAATCGTAGCTCACGGTGACCAGTCCGCTGGCCATTCCCTCCAGCACGACGTTGCCGAAGGTTTCGGTTTCGCTGGGGAACAGCAGGATGTCGCAGGAAGCGAAGTGGCGTGCGAGGTCCTCGCCGTGCAGTTCGCCGGTGAAACGGATCCACGGGTGATGCTGCGCGAGGCGTTCGCGCAGCGGTCCGTCACCGATGACGAGGCAGCACAGGTCCGGCCGCTGCTCGCGCATGCGGCGAAACGCGTCGATGCCCAGCTCGAGGTTTTTCTCGGGTGCGACCCTGCCGACGAGTGCTGCGACCGGCGAGGCACCGCCCGCGCCCCAGATGGCACGCAGTTTCTCACACCGTTTTGCCGGATGGAAGCGGTCGGCATCGACGCCGCGGCCGATCACGTGGATCGGGCCAACCCCTTCGGTCTCGAGGATGCGCGCGGTTTCGTGCGAAGGCGTGAACGTGCAGCGCGCCCGCCGGTGGAAGTCGCGCAGGTATCCCATCGCCATGCGTTCGAGCCCGCCGGCGAGATAGCGTCCGACGTATTGGTGGAAATTCGTGTGAAATCCGGTGGCGGCCGGGATGCCCAGCAGGTCCGCTGTCTTGAGCGCGGATTTCCCGAGCAGGCCTTCGGTGGCGATGTAGATCACGTCGGGCCGGCGTTCGAGCCGGCGGCCGCGAAGCTCGAACGGTTTGGGCAGGCCGACGCGGACCTGCGGATAGCCTGGCATGCGGAACGAGGCCGCCGCGGTTTCATCGACACCGCCGCCGACATCACCGGCGCGGATGACGCGCACTTGATGGCCGAGACCGCGAAGGCCATCGGTCAGCTTGCCCAGCGTCATGGCCACGCCATTGACGTCAGGTGCGAACGTGTCCGTGACAATCTCGATGTGCATCGGGCGCGCAGCCGTGCGGCTGTCCGCGCCCCATCACAATCGCAGTCGCGCGGATGAACACATCCGCTCGGTGCCGGTTTCGTCACATGGCGATTGGCGCGTTTGCGCCCTCATTTCCGGCCAAGCCCGCACGAATCGCTCACGCGGCGGGTTCTTTTGGCACCTTGGCGGACTTCTTGCCCGGCGGCCGCGGGGGGAAGTCGAATCCGATCTTCCCTTCGGCCGCATCGAGCGTGAGATGCGCATCGAACTTGCGTTTGGTGCGGTTCGAGACGAATCCCTTGAGCACGTCGCTGCGGCCGGTGGCCACGAGCTTGAGGATTTGATCGGCGGGAATTTCGAGCTGAAGGATCGACCTGCCGATGCGAATGCCGGACGGCTCCTTCTTCGAGACGATCGCCGGGACGTGATAGGCTTTCGCGGTTTGATAAACCTTCACCTTGCGGCCGTCGGTGGTTTCGACCTCGCCGATCACCTGGTCCTCGGTGAGTTCCTCCGCCTCGCCCGCATCGTCGTTCTCAAAGACGAAGTGGACCTTGAATTTCTCGTCCATCCGCAATGCGGCGTCGAATGGCTTGTTGAACTTCGACTTGAAACCGGTGAGCACTCCGGCGGTTTGTCCCTTGGTGAACAGTTCGCGCGCCTCGTCCTCGGCGAGAAGTCTGCCCGCGATGTGTTTCTTGACCTTGAAGGTGCAGCCCGGTTGGCGGCATTCGTAGGTGGCGTCGGTCTGGCGCAGGGTTTCCGCGCCGCACGCCGGACAGGGAGCCGCGAGGTCCGAGTAGGGCTGGTTTTTGATCTGCTCGGCGAGCGCCCGCGCCTTGGTGACGATCTCCGAAGTGTAGGCGGTGATCTCACGCATGAATGCGTCGCGTCCGAGTTTTCCCTCTTCCATGCGGTGCAGCTTGTGCTCCCAGTCGCCGGTGAGGCGGGGCGAAACCAATCCTTCGACGCCCATGTGGCGCAGCAGCTCGATCAGGCGCATGCCCGAGGGCGTGACGTGGAGGTCGCGTCCGTCGCGGACAATGTATTTCTGGTAGATGAGTCCTTCGATGATCGCCGCACGGGTCGCGGGCGTGCCGAGTCCGCGCTCCGACATCGCTTCGGCGAGTTCCTCGTCGTCGATGAGCTTGCCTGCGTTCTGCATGGCGGAGAGCAGGGTGGACTCGGTGAAGCGCGCGGGCGGTTTGGTTTGATCGTGGATCACCTCGATGTGGCCGACCGCGGCGGATTCGCCTGACGCTGCTGCGGCGAGTTCGTCCTTGCCTGATGCGACGCCGGGTTTGCGGCCGTAAACTTCGAGCCAGCCCGCCTTGACGAGCACGCTGCCCTTGGTGTGGAACGTGTCGGTGACGCCGCCGTGGTCGATGCGGGTGTGGCGGGTCGTATCCTCGAATTCGGCGGGTGGATAGAAGACGGCGATGAAGCGCTTGACGATCATGTCGAAGAGCTTCTGCTCGGTGTCGCTGAGCTTGGCGATTTTTCCTGTCGGAATGATGGCAAAGTGATCTCGAATCTCCTTGTCATTGAAGACGCGGCGCGACGGGACGACGCGGGGTCCGCCCTCGGCGTTGCCTGCGAGTGCGGCCTTGGCGAAGCGGGCCTGCGGCAGGTCGCTTCCGGCGATCTCGCCGAGTGTCTCGCGCACGGTTTGCAGGTAGTCCTCGGGCAGGTGGCGCGAGTCGGTGCGCGGGTAGGTGACGACCTTGTGTTGCTCGTAGAGTTTCTGCAGGATCGACAGCGTGCCTTTGGCGGAGAACGGTGCCTCCTTTTGCAGCGTCGTGAGGTCGTAGAGTTGCGGTGCGATTTGCGAGCGGGCGGTTTTCTCGTCGTGGATCGAGCCCGACTTGCCCTCGCAGCGGTTGCGGATGGTCTCGGCGATCTGCAGGTCGCGCAGGCGCTCGGGCCTCGAATGTTTGTCGGCGTCGTTTTTTTTCCACTCCGGGTCGATCCATTTCCCGAGGTACTCGCCGGCGGTGATGCCGAACGTCGCGTGCACTTCGTAATACGGCGACGGTTCGAACGAGCGGATTTCCTCTTCGCGGGTGGCGAGGATGGCGAGGGTCGGCGTCTGGACGCGTCCGGCCGCGGTGATGTTGAACCCGCCGTGACGCGAGTTGAAGCAGGTGAGGGCGCGGGTGGCGTTGAGGCCGACAAGCCAGTCCGACTCCGAGCGGCATTTCGCGGCGTCGGCGAGCGGTGCCATCTCCGATCCGTCGCGCAGATGGTTCCATGCCTGGACGATCGCCTGCTGGGTCATCGACTGCATCCACAGGCGTTTGACCGGTTTTTGCACGCCGCCGTACTGCATGATGTATTCGAAGATCAGCTCGCCCTCGCGTCCGGCGTCGCAGGCGTTGACGATGAGGTCGACATCCTTGCGTTTGGCCAGCTTGAGCACTTGGTTGAGCCGCGCCTCGCTGTCGGGCTTGGCCTCGAGTTCGAAGGCCTGCGGGATGGCCGGCAGCACCGAGAAGTTCCACGGCAGTTTTTTACCGTTGGGACCCATCGGCATCTTGAGTTCGACGAGGTGGCCGACGGCGGAGGTGATCACCGCGTGCTCGTTTTCGAAGTAGGCGTCACGGGCCGAGCCGTGTTTCTCGAACTTGCCCAGCGGCTTGGCCAGCGAGCGGCTGAGGTCGGTCATGACGCTGGGTTTTTCGGCGATGATGAGGATCTTGCCCATGGTGTCGTGTGGTGGAACGGGGTGTGTCGGAGGGTTCGGGGTGCCGGGGCGACGGACTAGACCCGGCGGCAAGGGCTTGGCAAGAGGATTGACGGGTGCCGGCAGGGTCCGGCTGCCCCTTTCCCGTAGGGAAAGAAAAATGCGGAAAAATTTCCGATGGTGGATCGCGGGGATGGTTCATCGCGCCTGGTGGTCCCATTTTTGCACTGGCACCGGGAGCGGGGCGGCCTATGCTGCGCCACGGCGCGCGGCATCCGCGCCGGATCCCGCAATCCCATTTTATCTTCCATGAACTTCACACTCAAGGTCTGGCGTCAGCCGGGGCCCGGCGCGCAAGGGGCGATCCACACCTACGAGGCCAGGGACATCCCGTCGGAAGCTTCGTTTCTCGAGATGCTCGACATCGTCAACGAGCGGCTGATCCGCGACGGTGGCGAGCCGATCCACTTTGATCATGACTGCCGCGAGGGAATTTGCGGCAGTTGTTCGCTGACGATCAACGGCATTCCGCACGGCAGGGAGCGCGGGGTGACGACCTGCCAACTGCACATGCGCAAGTTTGCCGACGGCGACACGATCTGGATCGAGCCGTTCCGGGCGAACCCGTTTCCGGTGGTGCGCGACCTGATGGTCGACCGTTCCGCCTTCGACCGCATCATCGCCGCGGGAGGCTACATCGACGTGCGCACGGGTTCGGCGGTGGATGCCAACGCGATTCCGGTGGCGAAGGATGCGGCGGATGCCGCGTTTGACGCCGCGGCCTGCATCGGCTGCGGGGCCTGCGTCGCCGCCTGCAAGAACGCCTCGGCGATGTTGTTTGTTTCGGCCAAGGTCTCGCATCTCGGCCATTTGCCGCAGGGTCAGCCCGAGCGCGACAAGCGCGTGCTGGCGATGGTGCGCCGGATGGACGCCGAGGGATTCGGCAACTGCACCAACCAGTACGAGTGCGAGGCCGCGTGTCCGAAGGAGATCAGCGTGGACCACATCGCGCGCATGAACCGCGATTTCGCCGGTGCGGTGATGCGCGAGCAGTTCGCCGCACCATGACGCGTGCCGCGATGCTCTCGACGGCTGTCGCTCTCGCGCTGGCCGCTTGTTCCGGCGGTGAAGACGACAGACCGATCATGCAGACGAATGCCGAGCTTCCGACCGACGGCGTGGGCAAAGTGGTGCTCTCCGATGGCGAGTGGCGCGCACGCTTGACGCCCGGGCAGTACCACATCCTGCGCGAGGCCGGGACCGAGCGGCCGCACGGCGAGGTTTACCGTGAATTCAAGAAGCAGGGTGCGGGCGCGTATCATTGCGGCGGATGCGGCGCGCGGTTGTTCACGTCCAACGAGAAGTTTGATTCCGGTTGCGGTTGGCCGTCGTTTTTCGATCCGGCGGACGCGGATCATGTGGTGACGCGCGAGGATCGCAGTCTGGGAGTGACTCGTGTCGAGGTGTTGTGCGCGCGCTGTGACGGGCATCTCGGGCATGTGTTCGAGGGCGAGGGCTTCGACACGCCCACGGACAAGCGCTACTGCATCAACGGCACCGCGCTGCGATTCGTGCCATCGGAACAGTGAGTTCGCAGGCACGCGCGGGATTGGCCATCTGGCGCGACTGGTCCCGGGTTCATGCCTCATTTGCGAATGGGTTCGATTGGTGCATTTGTGGCACCGAAAAATCTTGCATGATCATGGGTTACGGGCCAGATTGAGACTGTGAAAGCGAACAGGTCATCTGCCGGTTTGAAGCGGGGTCGGCCGGTTGGTCCGGCAAAGAAACGGATCAACGCCCGGTTTCCTGAGTCGCTGGCGGAACGGATCGAATATGCAGCGGCCCTTCGAGGCGTCGCAGTCGCATCGTTCATTCAAGAGGCGGTGGCCGTGCGGGCCGACCAGGTCATCGAAGCCGAAGCCCGTTGGCGGTTGACCCGCGAACAGGCTGCGGCGGTGACTGCGCTGATTGCCCGCCCGCCCAAGGTCAACGGAAAGATGCGGCAAGCCGCCAAACTCGCGTCGCGTCATGTCGTCATACGCGATTGAGCTTCTTTCCGCAGCGCACGACCGGGTCGGCTTCGCCAGCGGACTCGAATCGGTGGATCGTTATTTCCGGGAAGTCGCCCGTGGGCACTTGGAGAAGGGTGTGAGCATCACCAGGGTTCTGGTCGGAGCGAATGCCGGTTCTCCGAAGCCGGTGCTCGGTTTCTTCACCCTATCCGGCATTGTGGTTGAGGCCAAACCCTGGCCGGGTGCTCCGAAGGGCCTGCCAAGTCAAGCGGTTCCTGCCGTCTTGCTTGGACGACTTGCGGTGGCTGCGGTGCATCATGGCAAAGGGTTCGGGGCGATGTTGGTCGCAGCCGCCTGCCAACTGGCCCATGAGACGATCGTCCGTACCGGGGGGATCGGCTTGGTCGTGGATGCCGCCCACCAGCAGGCCGCTTCATTCTATGTCGGCTTCGGTTTCAAACCGGTTTCTCCTGATCAGCTGCGGTTGTTTCTGCCGGCCAAATCGCTGGCGGGTACGGCGATCATTCCAAGGGGATGAGCCACACTCGTGCCAGAGACAACGATGGGTTCTCTGGAAACCGAACAAGCGCTGGTGGGCAGGGCTGGATTCGAACCAGCGTAGGCGTTAGCCAGCAGATTTACAGTCTGCCCCCTTTAGCCACTCGGGCACCTACCCAGGGACGCATGCGCGAGAGGCGACGATCGGCAGTCGCAGGAGAATTGGCAAGGGAAATCGCTGCCCGCGCCGTGCTTTCGGGCGGGGATTGGGCACGGCACTTGCGGTTCGGAGAGCGGGCTGCGCAGGATGTGCCGGATGAGGCCGCAACTCACCGCCATCGTCGCCATGACCGCGGACCGCGTGATCGGCCGCGCTGGCGGCTTGCCGTGGCACCTGCCCGGGGATCTCCAATTTTTCAAGCGGACGACGCTGGGTCATCCGGTGGTGATGGGTCGCAGGACGCATGAGTCGATCGGCAGGCCGCTGCCGCAGCGCCGCAACATCGTGCTCACCCGCGACGCGGCGTGGTCGGCCGCGGGCGTGGAGTCGATTCATTCTCCGCAAGGACTCGATGCGCTCGGGGATCTCGGCGGGCGCGTGTTTGTGATTGGTGGCGCGCAGGTGTACGAGGCGTTCTGGCCGATGCTCGACGACTTGTTGGTCAGTCACGTCGCCGGTTCGCACGAGGGTGACGTGCGTTTTCCGGAATTCGAGCGGGACTTTCCCCGCTGCGAGTTTGTCGCGGGCGGCGACGGGTTCGAGGTGCGTCGCTGGATGCGGTGCTGAGTCTGGGTGTCAGGCGTCCGTCCTTATTCACGCGTTCGCCCTTATTTCCGCGGCGGCAGGTGCCATGGTGGATTGCGTTCGGTCATGTCGCGGATCCACGGGAACTGCTTGGCGGCGGATTCCATCGCATAGGGGGCGATGACGATCATCTGCAATTGGAGCGCGAACACGAATGCCGCGGCGAATCCGAGGATGCGTGGTGCGCGCAGCGGTTGGGCATCGATGTGGTGACCGCCGGCGAGGTCCCAGAGGCTGCTGCCCGCGCGGCGCGTCGAGAACAGCGCGAGCAGTTGGCAGATCAGCGAAACGAATCCCCAGCCCATGCCGATGCCGAGGAACAGGACTCGGGTGCAGCGCCGCACGGACTCCGCGAGCGTGAGGCGCGATCCGTCGGCATTGACCACGCGCAGGCGCAGCAGCCACTTGCCGGGCGTGGTGCCGAAGCGGTGGATGAGCACGGCTTCCACGGCAAACCACGGCACGTAGTGCAGCAGGATGAGCCAGGGGTCGGCGAGCACCGCCCGCACATCCTGGCCCGCGGCCCAGATCGCGAGCCACCAGCATCCGGCGTAGAGATGAAGGTCGAGCCAGCGCGCCCAGAAGCGTCGTGCGAGATATGGTTTAGGCGTGTCGGATGGCAGGACCGGCGGAACATCCGCCGCTTCGTCGGCGCGAGCGATGGTGGCGGCGTTGCCGGATGAAGCGGCGTCATCGATGCCCGGCGTGTGGAACTCGCGTTCGAACAACGCGAGTTCGCGCAGCGGTGTCCACGCCGCGAGACCTTGGTGCCATGCCGGGGTGGTACCGTCGAGTTCGCCGCGTGCGATGCGGCCGCGGAGTTCGTAGTCGGGGATGGGGCCTTGTTTTGCGCCGTTGACGATGATCCAGAAGTCCATGGCGTCGGGTCACAGGTTGCGCAGTGATTTGGCGGCGTCGCAGCGGGCGGCGAAAAAGGCGGGAACGAGCGCGGCCAGCGAGCAGAGTGCGAACGCCATCACCGCGATGCCTGCTTGTTCGAGCGGCAGATTGTGCGCGGGCAGCACGCCGAACCCGGTGAACGATGCGGCGAATGGATCGAATCCCATCGCACGGAACGCTTGTTGGAGCGTGCCGCGGTAATGGATGAACAGGCGGCCGAGTCCCACGCCCAGCAGCGCGCCGACGGCACCGAGGATCATGCCTTGATAGAGGAAGACGCGCACGATCTGCCCGGGTGCGGCACCGAGCGCTTTCATCACGCCGATCTCGCGTCGCTTCTGGATGGTGACGGTGAACATCACCGCCATCATCGAGAACGCCGAGACGAGCACGATGAACGAGAGCGCGAAGTACATCATCACGCGCTGTTGGTTGATCAATGCGAAGAACGTCTGGTATTGGTCGCCCCAGGTGAGCAGCGACCAGTCGGGCCCGAGAGACGCGCGCGCGGCGGCGGCGGCTTCCTCGGCGGCATACGCATCGTCGAGCCGCAGCGCCACCCCCTGCACCGCGTCATCGAGTCCGGCCAGGTCCTGCGCGAGTGCGAGCGGCACGAACAAGTCGGGAGTCACCGCCATCTGCGAGGCTTGGTAAACTCCCGCGACCACCGCCTCCTTGGGCAGCACGATGCGGCGCAGCGACTTGAGCATTTCGGCGTCCATCCGCTCCGCGTCGGTGGATTCCAAGGCCTCGATGGCGCGATCGACCGCTTGTTTCCGGTCGGCATCGAAGCGATAGCATCCGGCGGTTTCATCCTTCGATCCGCCTTCGAGCGCGATCAACAGCTCGTCGAGCAACCCGCGCTCGTGCTCGCGCGGGCCGGTGGTGCCCAGTGCTTCGAATGCCGCGTACGCATCCTGCAATGCGGCGATGCCGGCGCGCCATTGGTCGGCATCGGGCACAAACGCTTTGTCGAGCAGCTCCCTCGCTTGTTGCCATGCCCCGGCTTCGGCGTCGCGCAGCGCCGGGCGTTCGGTTGCCTTGTACGCGCGCATGACCTCCTCGAAATTGCGCGTGGAATACAGCCTGACCGTGTCGCCCACGCCGACACCGAATTGCGACGCGATGATCGACGACACGACGATGCGGTCGTCGATGCCGAGGTCGGCGGTGGAGTCCGGATGATTCGCAAGATCGAGCATGCGGCGGATGCCTTCGATCTGTGCCGGGTCGTCGCCATCGATGCCATGGAACTGGACCGGGCGCTGCCACGATGCGTGATCGAGGATCACATTGTCGCTCACATGGGCGGTGGCCGCGGTCACTCGAGGCAACGTCCGCGCGGTCCGCACCACCTCGCGCCAGTCTTGCATCGGCAGATCACCGAGGCCGCCTGGCTGGTGGCGCAGCAGGATGTGCGGGGTGAACCCGAGAAGCCGCTCCTTCACGTCGCGTTCGAGTCCGGCATACACGGCCATGACGACCACCAGCACGAGCACGCCGAGGACCACGCCGACGAGCGAGACCAGCGTGAACGAGGAAAGCACCGAGCGACGCGGATTGAGGTAGCGTCGGGCGAGCAGCAGGCTGAACGATCGGCGTGCGATGTGCTGTAGCTAACGGCGGACGCGCTTGGGTGCAAGCGGGTTTGATCCGGGAAACCGCGGACTGCGGCGATCAGAGGTGCACACCGATGACATCGAGGATGCGGCCGAGGTCGTCGTCGCCGTAGTATTCGATCTCGATCCGGCCTTTTTTCGAGGAATGGTGGATGAACACGTGGGTGGCGAGGTGTTCGCGGAGTTTGTCGGCCACCGCGCGGACGTGAACGTCCATGCCGCGGGCACCTCCGGATTTCGATCCGCTGCCGTGACCATCGCTGGCATCGAGCAGTTGCTGCGCGAGCTTCTCCGCGGCGCGCACCGTGAGCGCGTGACGCAGGATCCGGTCCGATGCGAGCAACTGGGTGGCGGGGTCCTTGATCGACAGGATTGCCTTGGCATGGCCGACGGTGAGGCGGCCTTGGGCAACGAGCGACTGGATGTCCGGATGGAGGTCGAGCAAACGCATCGCGTTGGCGACGCTGGCGCGCGACTTGCCGACGCGCGTCGCGATCTCGTCCTGCTTCATCGCGAATTCCTTCGCCAGTCGCACATAACCCGAGGCCTCTTCCATCGGATTGAGGTCCTCGCGCTGCAGGTTTTCAATGAGCGCCATCTCGAGCACCTCGCGATCGGTCGCGTCGCGCTCGATCACCGGCACGGTGGCGAGCCCGAGTCTGCCCGATGCGCGCCAGCGGCGCTCGCCGGCGATGAGTTCGAGCTTGCCGCCGACCGGACGGACGATCAGCGGCTGGATGATGCCGTGTTGGCGGATCGATTCGACGAGTTCGTCGAGCGGTGAGTCAACGAAGTGGGTGCGCGGTTGCAGCGGCGAGGGGACGACCTGGTCGTGGGGCACTTCGCGCACGCGTTTGACATCGGATCCGGCTTCGGCCTCGTTTTGCGCGGACGACGCGGACGCCCCGCCGCCGATCAACGCTCCCAATCCTTTTCCGAGTGCCTGCTTCGCCATGGGGAGGAGAACATAACGCGATCGCGTGGTGCCCTGCCAAGCGGATTTCACGTCTTCGGCGATTTTTCGGATCCGGATCCGGATCCTTCAGAGATCGAAAGCAATTGCGCGCAGGATGCCGTCTGACGCGCGCAACGAATCGATGAGCGCCTGCGGCGGTGTGGTGTCGGTTTCGATGACATTGATCGCACGGTGTTTGGCGGGATCGCGGCCCAGTGCCATGGTGGCGATGTTGATTCCAGTTTCCCCGAGGCGGGTGCCGATTCGCCCGACGATGCCCGGTCGATCGTCGTTTTCAACAAACAGGAAATGACAGTGGATGCTGGTTTCGACGTGATGTCCGGCGATGTGCGTCACGCGCGGCACGGTGCCGATCAGCGTGCCCGCCACCGTGCAGCCGCGGCCCGTCCCTGATGGTCGTGACCTCGATCCGGTCGGCCCATGGCGTCGCGAGGGTGGCCGATGATTCGCCGATGTCGATGCCGAGCGAGCGCGCCAATGCGGGCGCGTTGACCAGGTTGGCGGGTGGTTGATGGCCGGCGGATTCGAGAAATCCGGCAAGCACGGCGCGGGTGGGCAGTGCGGTGTGGATGGACGCGAGGCTGCCCGAATAGGCAACGCGCAGTGAATCGCATGGGAGCGGGCCGATGATGGAAACGAGTCGGCCGAGTGCTCGTGCGAGATCCAGGTACGGTTGCACCGCTTCCATCGCGCGGCGATCGAGGCTGGGCATGTTCACCGCGTTGCGGATCGAGCCGTCGATCAGGAAATCGCGCACCTGCGCTGCGATTTCGATGCCGACGTTTTCCTGCGCCTCGGCGGTTGACGCGCCGAGGTGAGGGGTGAACACGCAGCGGTCGCAGCCGAACCATGGGGATCCGGCGGGCGGGGGTTCGTTTTCGAACACGTCGAGCGCGATGCCGCCGAGATGCCCTTGATCGAGCAGGCGGCGCGCCGCGTTTTCATCGACCAGTCCGCCGCGAGCGCAGTTGACGACCAGCGCGCCGCGCCGCATCCGGAGAAGCCTGGCTTCGTCGAGGATGTGGTGGGTTTCGCGCGTGGACGGAAGATGCAGCGTCACGACATCCGCGCCATCGAGCGCTTCATTCGCACTGCCCGCGAGTGCGATCTTAAGCGACTGCGCGCGCGAGGCAGTCAGGAACGGATCGTAGGCGACGGCGTCCATGCCGAACGCGAGCGCGCGTTTGGCGAACTCGGTGCCGATGCGACCCATGCCGAGAATCGCGAGCCTTCTTCCGTGCAATTCGACGCCTTGGAATTTTTTGCGCTCCCACTTTCCGGCGGTCACCGACGCATGCGCCTGCGGGATGCGCCGGGCCAGCGACAGCATCAGCGCGAAGGCATGCTCCGCGGTCGAGATCGTGTTGCCGCCCGGTGTGTTCATCACCACGACGCCGTGCGCGGTCGCGGCATCCAGATCGATGTTGTCGACTCCCACGCCCGCGCGGCCGACCACTTTGAGCCGGGCCGCGGTCTCCAGCAGGTCGCGGGTCACCCGTGTTTCCGACCGCACGATCAGTCCGTCGAACGATCCGATGATTTTCATCAATGCCTCCGTCGCCAGGCCGGGGCGGACCTCGACTTCGACGCCTGCCGTGGCACGCAGCAAGTCCACGCCCGAATCGGAAATCGGATCGGCGACGAGGATGTGGAGCGGGCCGCTCATGACACGCGATCCTACCACGGATCCGCGGGCGCGCACAACGTTGAAGCACGACACGGCCGCCGATCACAGCGAGACAGTCTCTCCGATCGCGGGCAGGAGCAGCTCGACCTCCTGTGCGGCGAATTCGCGGATCGCCGCATCGCGGTCGATGCGGATCGGCGGAAAGGTGTCGTAGTGGACGCCGACCGCCCTGCGCACGCCGGACCATTTCGCCGCTAGCGCGGCATCGGCCGGGCCCATTGTGAAATGATCGCCGATGCAGAGCACCGCGACATCCGGGCGATGGCGCTGGCCGAGGAGTTGTTGGTCGGCATGCAGCGCGGTGTCGCCCGAGACATAGAGGCAGGTGCCGCCGGCGCGGATCACGAAGCCTCCCGGATTGCCGCCGTAGCTGCCATCCGGCAGAGAGGACGAATGGACCGCGTTGACGTAAGTGACGCGCCCGAATGGAAAATCCACACCGCCGCCATGGTTCAGCGGTTCCGCGTTCCCGATTCCTTTCGCGGCAAACCAGGTGACGATTTCAACATTCGACACCAGCGTTGCGCCCGTACGCTTGAGAATCGCCTCGGCGTCCGCGAGGTGGTCGGCATGACCGTGCGTGATGAGCACGTAGTCCGCGGCGATTGAATCCACGTCAATGTGCGCGGCGAGCGGATTGGGCGTGATGAACGGATCGAACAACAGGCGGGTGCCGCAGGGCGTTGTGACCGAAAAACACGCGTGACCGTAAAAAGTAAGCGAAATCATGAAAACGGGATAACCCGTGGCGGTAACTTCGGCAACCTCATTGCGCGCGCTCAGCGCGCACCGAGGGACGGATCCGCTGGAGCCGTTGATGCGAACGCGCGGGCGACGACCTCCGCCACGCGTCGGTGCACTCCCGGCGTGCCGAGCGTCGCGGTGATGTCCGCAAGTCTCCGGCGAAGGGCCTCGGCTTCGTGCGGTTGTTCGAGAAACCGGCGCAGCGACGCGGCAACGGTTTCCGGACGGGCCTTGTCCTGGATCCACTCCTCGACGACGTCATCCTGCGCGAGGATGTTCACGATGCCGATGTGCCGGATGTTCACGACTTGGCGGGCGACCGCGTAGGTGAGCGGGGCGACCCGGTACACGAGACAGTGCGGTAAGCCGAGAAACGCGGCTTCGAGCGTGGCGGTGCCGCTGGCGATCGCGGCACAGGCGGCGCGTTGCATCAACGAGTGGCTCGTGCCGGTGGCGACTTCCACCCAGCTCCCGGCCGATGCGGCATCGAGTTGGGCACGGATCTTGGTCGCGAGGGCGGGGGAGGCGGCCGGCGTCTCAAACCGCAGGTCGGATCGCCATTCGCGGAGCCGGCGCGCGGCATCGATCATCATGGGAAACAGCCGCTCGACCTCGCGCTCGCGACTGCCGGGAAACAGGCCGACCAATTGCGGATCCCGCGCAAGTCGAGGGTCGCGGCACACGGCGAGTTCATCGATCAGCGGATGACCCGCAAAAGTCGTGGGAATGCCTGCTTCATCAAAGATCGGCCGCTCGAACGGGAACAGACAAATCATCGCATCGATGAGCCGCGCCATTTTCGGAATCCGTCGGCGGTTCCACGCCCAGACCTGTGGCGAGACATACCAGACGATGCGTGTTGCCGGGCTGGCGCGTTTCACCGCTTCGGCGAAGCGCAGGTTGAACCCGGGATAGTCGATCAGCACCAGCACGTCCGGTCGGAATGATCGCAGATTGGCCAGCATGCGGGCGAAGCGCCGGCGGAACCATCCGTAGCGCTTGAGCACCTCCCAGATCCCCATCACCGCGGCCTCATCGACCCAATCATCAACTCCCGGACCCGCGACAGCGGCCATCGCCGGTCCACCCGCGCCGCGAATCCGCAGTCCGGGCAACATCCGGCACAACTCGTCGAGCATGCCGGCACCGTGGGCATCCCCGCTGAGCTCGCCGGCCACCACGTACAGGCGTTTCTCCATAAACCTGAACCAACCTAACACCCGCGCCGATTCGCCTGCCACGAAAATCCGGCGCAGGCGAGTGGCCGGCATAGGAAATCGGTGTGTCTCGCGAGTTCCGCATTGATTTCAGCGGACAGGCCGCTTTGATTGCGTTTCCGCACATTCCCCATCCTGCCATGGCCTCCCCCCAATCGGAATCCCACTCGCCTCTGGCGGAAATCCCACAGGCTCCCGGTGCGTTCGAACAGTTCCTCGACCGCAACCAGAAATCCATCGCCGCGCTCGCCGTGCTGGTGGTTCTGGCCGCCATTGCGTTCGTGGTGATGCGCGGCATCAACGAGAGCAAGGAGACCGCCGCGGCCCATGCCTTGTTTATGGCCGATGACGCGGAAGCCCTGCAAAAAGTGGCCGACGATCACGCCGGCAGCCGCGCCGCCGGATCCGCCCTGCTCTTGCTCGCCGAACGCCAATGGAAGGATGGCGAAAAGGACAAATCGATCGAAACGCTGCGTGCCTTCCTTGCGGACCACCCGTCCCATCCGGCGCTCGGCACAGCCAGGGCAAGCCTCGGCTCGAAACTGATGGCACAGGGTTCCAACGACGCCGCTGCGGAGATCTTCCGCACCTTGGCCGAGGATCCGGCGCAGTCCTTCATCGCGCCGTTCGCATCGATCTCGCTCGGTGACATCGCCCGCGAAGGCGGCGACAAGTCGGCCGCAAGGGAGTATTACTCCAGCGCCAAGGCCGAAGAACAAACGGCCGGTGGCTTTTCCCAAGTGGCCACCGACCGCATCGCGATGCTCGATGCCGATCCGCCGGTTGCGGTCGATCCGCCGGCACCACCGGCACCCCAAGAGCCGACCGCGCCGACGGAACCGACCCCGGCATCCGCGAATGCGGCCGAGACCGGCACCGCATTACCGGCACCGGTGCCTGCCCCCGCTGCCGAAGAGTCGCGCTGATCCTCTCTGCGTCCCTTCCTTCATCCACTCACTCTCCATCGTTTCCCCGCTCCATGTTCAAGAAAGTCATCGGACAAGATCTCGCCGAGCCCGTTCGTCCCCACGTGCCGCTGGCCGACCCGCGCGCCGCGGACGCCGCAGCCAAACCCTCGCACTCGCCCTACGCGCCGGTTTCCGCGCCATCACCGGCCCGCCCGGGTGCATCCGCCACCCGCAACGTCTTGTCGTCGGATGTCGATATCAAGGGCACCGTGAAATTCACCAACGACCTCGTGGTCGATGGCAGCATCGAAGGCGAGATCGCATCGGATGGCAGCCTCACCATCGGGGAAAACGCGCGCATCAAGGCGCAAATCCGCACCACGACCGTCGCCGTCTATGGCAAGGTGATCGGCAACATTGTCGCTGCGGAACGCGTGGACCTCAAGTCGACCGCCGAAGTCATCGGCGACATCAAGGCGAAGACGCTCTCGATCGATGCCGGTGCGGTGTTCTCAGGCAAAGCCATCATCGGCACTCCCACTCAGTCGACGGCACCCGCTCCGTCACCGGCATCCAAAGCCACCACTCCACCACCGGCAGGAGCAGTTGCCACAGCCTCGGCACCATCACGACAAGGAACCCTTCCCGGGACGCAAGCCTGATCTGTCGCCACGCCCCAACCCGCACGTTGACCATTGCAGACCATGGCCGGTGAGCCCAAGCGCCATCGCATCCGTCTGGCCTGCCCGGAATGCGGTCATCGGCAGATGGAGCCCGCCTTGGTGGTCTCCACCCAGTGCCGTGCTTGCCGGGCCCACTACCAGGTCCGCAATGGCGTCGGCGTGCCGCGTCTCCGGCTTGCCGCCCGCGTGGCAACCGCCCCCGCCACCGCGGGCGATGCGACGCTTCGTGGCACGCCATCCCCGCGCAACGCCGATGCCGCGCGCAAACGGTTTTTCCTCTGGCGTCTCCTCTTTCCGTCACGCTCGCCCCGAGAAGTCCAGTGTTTCGCCTGCCCGCGGGTGTTCTCCGCGGTGGCCGACGCGCAGTCGAGCCAGTGCCCGAAATGCGGCAGCTACGTGAGCCTGCGCGATTATGACATCAGCGAGTCATGGAATCGCGGCATCGAGACGCGCGGCAACATCGTCGTGCGCAAAGGCGGCTCGCTCGGCAAGGTGGGGATCCGCTGTCACGATCTTGCGGTGCAGGGCCGCATCGCCGCCGACCTTGATTGCTCGGGCGCGATCGCGGTGCGTGCCGATGCGAAATTCACCGGCACCATCCGCTGTCGGCAACTGCGCGTCGAAAAAGGAACCCGTGTCGAATTCCTCCAACCCGTCCACGCGGATCACGTCGTCATCGAAGGCGACGTGCTTGGGCAGATCTTCTGCACCGGTCCGGTTGTGCTCGAAAAACGCGCATCGTTGAAAGGTCCGGTCCGCGCCACGTCGCTGGTGCTTCGCAAGGGTGCGCGCCACGATGGATGTGTCGAACCCTCACCCCGCCCGGAGAAACGGGTCCGCCTGTAGCGCCTCCCGGTGGCACAGGGACACGGGCCTTGCGGCACCGCCGACCCGGCATCATCGTTGCCGCACCCTCCAGACACCATGTCCGACCTCAAGCAGGAAATCCTCGACCTCAAGAACCGCCGCGGTGCGGTGATCCTCGCCCACAATTACCAGTCGGCCGACATCCAGGACGTGGCCGACCACGTCGGCGATTCACTCGGGCTCGCAAGGATCGCCAAAAACACCGATGCGCGCGTCATCGCCTTCTGCGGCGTGCACTTCATGGCGGAGACCGCGAAGATCGTCAACCCGGACAAAATCGTGGTGCTCCCCGACCGCGACGCCGGATGCTCGCTCGAACAATCGTGCCCGGCACCGCAACTCGAACAATTTCTCAAGGCCAACGCCGACCGGAATTATTATGTCGTCGCGTACATCAACTGCTCTGCCGCGGTCAAGGCGCTCAGTGACGTGATCTGCACGTCCGGCAACGCCGTGCGCATCGTCGAGCAGGCCCCTGCCGACCGGCCGATCCTCTTCGTGCCCGACGAAAACCTCGGTGCCTGGGTGATGGAACGCACCGGCCGACCGATGGATCTCTGGAAAGGCAGTTGCTACGTCCATGTCGAGTTCACCCGCGACTCGATTCAGCGCATCAAGGACGAACATCCCGGCGCGCTGGTGGTCGCACACCCGGAATGCACCCAGGCCGTTCGACTGCTCGCCGACGAGGTTTGCTCGACCGAGCAGATGGTTTCGTTCTGCAGGAACGCGCCCGTCAACGACATCATCGTCGTCACCGAAAGCGGCATGCTCCACCGCTTGCGCAAGGAGTGCCCGGGGAAGAACCTCATTACCGGGCCCACCGATCGCTGCGCCTGCGCCGACTGCCGCTACATGAAGATGAACACCCTCGCCAAACTGCGCGACTGCCTCGACAAGCTCGAGCCGCGCATCGAGATGGACGAGGAGCTCCGTCGACGTGCCGAAGCACCGCTGCTCCGCATGCTCGAGCAATCGGCGTGATTCCGCTGTGCTCGCCGCGAAGTCAGGTTGAAGATGATGCAGCGGCCGGATCTCCGGCGGGTCTGTTGTCGGAAGAGCTTCTCGGGAGGGTCGTGCCATCGATGCACCGTGATCAATCCGAACTATGGTGTTCTTTTGAACAAATCCAGACCAAACCGGCCGACAGTCGCGCGCGATGGGTTCCTTCATTTCCGCATCTCACGAACTCATCCGAACGGCCCGTTGCGTAAGCCGTCCGTGAGCGTCCGGGTGGGCGATTTGGCTTGACCTGGAGCTGGCGGTTGCGGAAGGTGGGGGTCTTGTGCCGCCTCGCTTGGCGTCACCTTTGCCGCCGCCGGAATACTCGCCGCGCAAAGGCCTCCAAGCCGGGAGATAGGCCGCATCCCGAACCTTCCCTGACTGTTTCCGCATGTTGAAGAGAATTTTTGGAAACCTGTTTTCCGATGACATCGGCATCGATCTCGGCACGGCCAACACGCTCATCAACGTCAAGGACCACGGCATCGTTCTGCGCGAACCGTCGGTGGTGGCGGTGAAGGCGGGCACCAACGAGGTGCTGGCTGTGGGCGACGACGCGAAGCGGATGCTCGGCCGCACGCCCGGAAACATCGTCGCGATCCGTCCGCTCAAGGACGGGGTCATCGCGGACTTCGAAGTCACCGAAGCGATGCTGCGGCATTTCATCCGCAAGGTGAACAAAGGCCGCCGCTCGAATCCGCGGGTCCTCATCGCCATTCCATCTGGCATCACCGAGGTCGAGCGCCGCGCCGTGCGCGAGTCGGCCGAGCAGGCGGGCGCACGCGAAGTGTACCTCATCGAGGAACCGATGGCGGCGGCGATCGGTGTCGGGCTGCCGGTGATGGACGCATCGGGCAACATGATCGTCGACATCGGCGGCGGCACCACCGAGGTGGCGCTCATCTCCCTCTCCGGCATCGTCTACGCGCGCAGCGTCCGCACCGCGGGCGACGAACTCGACGAGGCGATCATCCAGCACATGAAGCGCGAGTACAACCTGATGATCGGCGAGCGCACGTCGGAGGAGATCAAGATCCGCCTCGGCTCGGCCGCGCCGCTGCCGAAGGAGCTGACCATGGAAGTCAAGGGCCGCGACCTCGTCGCCGGCCTGCCCAAAACCATCACCATCACCTCGCAGGAGATCCGCGAGGCCATGTCCGACCCGCTCAACGCCATCGTCGATGCGGTGCGGACCACACTGGAACGATGCCCGCCCGAATTGGCCGCCGATCTGGTGGACCGCGGCATCGTCCTTGCCGGAGGCGGTGCCCTGCTCAAAGGGCTCGACCGCCTGTTGCGCGAGGAGACAGGCTTGCCGGTGCACATCGCCGAGGACCCGCTCAGCGCGGTCGCGGAAGGCACGGGAAAGGCGCTGCAGGAACTCGCGTTGCTCAAGCGGGTCACCAATTCGGACCGCTGATGTCCCGCAGCCCGTTCCCCGCAGATGAAGCCGCTCAACCTGCTTGCCCTGCTGCTGTTCATCGGTGGCGTCGTCTGGGCGCTCACCCGCAGCGAGCGCAGTGTGCGCGCGATCCAGCAGGCTTATCTTTCGGTGATGTCGCCGTTCATTCGCTCGGGTGCGGGCACTGATTCCGCCGCGCGTTTGTTCCTGCGCGAGACGCGGCATTCGCGCGAACTCGAGACCGAGCTGGCATTCCTGCGCCCCGAACTCGGCCGACTCGGGTTTTACGAACAACGCTGCCGCGAACTCGAGCAGGAGAACGCACAGTTGCGCGAGGCGCTCGACTTCAAGAAAAACTCGAAATTCGAGGTGATCGCCGCGCGGGTCACCCGCCGATACCCGTCGCCGCATTCGCAGACCGTCGAGATCGACGCCGGGACGCGCCGCGGTGTGCGGCCGCAGATGCCCGTGCTGTCGAGCGAAGGGCTGGTCGGCCGCATCGAGTCGGTGGCTCCCGACGGCGAGCATGCCTCGGTGCTGTTGCTCAGCGACGAGAAATGCCAGGTGCCCGCCTGGGTGCAGGGGTCTTCGGAAGAGGGCATCCTCACCGGCCAGCGCGGGTTTTCCGGCGATCCGATGTTGCGCTTGCGCTTTCTCACCACCCAAGCCGCGGTCCGCCCCGGTCAGCGTGTCTACACCAGCGGCCGCGGAGGCGTGTTCCCGGCCGATGTCTCTCTCGGAGAAATCCAATCCGTCGAAAAAGGCGCCCTGGATTCCGAAGCCCTTGTCCGTCCATCGGTGAATTTCCCGGACCTCGGCGCGGTATTCGTGGTGCTCTCAGCCGCCCAGAGTCCGAAGTGATCCGCTACATCGTCATCACACTCCTGCTGCTGCCCGCGGCGTCCGCCGTGCAGCAATTGCTGCCAGTGATCGGCCCGCTGCATGGAGCGAGGTTGTTGATCGTGCCGCTGGTCTTTCTCTGTTGCGCCGTGACCGTCGATCTGCCGGTGATGCTGTTGCTGGCGTTTTGTGCTGGTTTCCTGTGGGACGCGCAGGCGGTCGTGTTGCCGCCGATGGAGTCCGCGATGGCATCGGTCTCACTGCCGGAGTCGCTGCCGTTCGGTGCCTCGATGCCGCTCTTCGCGTTGAGCGGCGCGCTGATGCAGGGCGTCCAGCCGTTGTTCCGCCGGGGAAACTGGCGGATCTCGGCACTGCTCACCGGGGTGGTGCTCTTGGTTCATCTGGCGATGGAATTTGCCGTGCTGAGCTTCCTGCGCGGCGGATTCCACCTTCCGCGTGCGACCTTCCTGCAGATGACATCCAGCGCGGGGATCACGATGCTTCTTTCGCCGCTTTGCTTCGTTCTGCTCTTCCGCATCGCGGCAGCCTGCGACCACCCGCTTCATCCCGCCGCCGGCCGTCGGCGCACCCGCGTGAACTGATGATGTCGATGCCCGCCTACAGGATCCGCCTTTATGTGCTGACGGCCACCGTGCTCGTCGGCATGGGTGTGTTGCTCACGCGGCTCTACGAATTCCAGATCGAGCGGCGCACCGAATTCCTCGGCAAGGTACCCGGCAACCGCACCATCACCGTGCGCGAGCCCGGCATCCGCGGCGAAATCACCGACCGCAACGGCGTCGTCCTCGCGCGCAACCTGCGGAAATACGAAATCTCCTTCAACCTGGAGGAGATCCGCCAGGCATGGCTGCGGCACCACGCCGGTGATCCCGATGCCGCTCGCAAGTCGCGCGACATCGTCGCCATCCTCAAGGACGGACCCGACAGCGTGATTGCTCGCCTTCAGGAACTCGGCCTGGCTGCCGATTTCCGCGCGGGCGATCTGCGCACACACTATGTCACGCACGGCGGGCTCATTCCCTACAGCTACCGTCGTGACCTCGACTATGAGGATTTCGCCCGTGTGGCCGAGCGCAGCCTCGAGTTGCCGGGCGTTTACCTGACGATCCGCCCGCAGCGCGAGTATCCCTATGGCGCGCTCGCCAGCCATGTGCTCGGATACCTCAAGCAGTGGGAGAAGGGCGACGTGCCCGAGGACGCCACTCGCCGGTTCACCCATTACATCGGCGACGAGAGGGGCATCGCCGGCATTGAGTCGTCGATGGACGCGGTGCTGCGCGGACCCGAAGGCCGCAAGACGATCATCCGCGATGAGAAGGGGCGGGACATCCGCATGACCGATTACGTCAAGCCCGGGGTGGGCGCGCGGCTCGAGCTGACGATCGACGCGCGTCGGCAGTTGCTGCTGGAGAACGTGCTGCGCCGCACGGGTCGCGCCGCCGGTGTGGTGATGGACGCGCGCACCGGCGAGGTGCTGGCGATGGCGTCGGTGCCGGACTACGATCCGAACGCGTTCATCCCGAGCATCGATGAAGCGAAGTGGAAGGCGTACCGGTCGAACCGCAGGCTTTCGCCGTTCACCAATCGTGCGATCACCGCATTCACACCCGGATCGACGATGAAGGTGGCCGCGGCGGTGGCGGGCGCGCTCCAGGGCATGGGCACGCGCCGGTTCTCCTGCGACGGCTACGTCAGCTACGGCTCGCACCGGGTCGGGTGCTGGATCTGGAACCAGAGCAAGGGAAGCCACGGCCAGCTCGATGTCGCCCACGCGCTGCAGCATTCGTGCAATCCGTACTTCAACAAGCTCGCCAACGCGATCGGCTGGCGCGCGATGGTCGACGGCTGCGCGATGCTGGGATTCGGCCGCCGCACCGGCATCGAACTGCCCCGCGAGGATCCGGGGATCCTGCCCGGCAGTGCGTCATGGCGCCAATCCAATCCCGGAGCGATGATGTCGCCGGTGCAGACCGCGTTTCTCTCGATCGGCCAGGGCGACACCATGGCCACACCACTGCAGCTCTGCGCGCTCGCGGCTTGCGTCGCCAACGGCGGCGACTATCACCGGCCGCGCATCGTCCGCCGCGCCGTCGCGGAAAACGGCACCGTCCTGATCGAGGACAAGCCGCAGGTCACCGCCGATCTCGTCGAGGCGGGCATCCGGCCGGTCGTGTTCGAACAAATCCGCCGGGGCATGTGGCTGGCTGTGAACGAAGGCGGCGGCACCGGCGGCAAGGCACGCGTGCCGGGTGTCGAGGTGGCGGCGAAAACCGGGACCGCGCAAACCAGCGACGCCGGTCAGAAATCGAACAACTCGTGGATGATCAGCTTCGCACCGTACAAGTCTCCACGCTACGCCATCTGCGTGATGGTGCAGAATGCGGGATCGGGCGGCGGCGTTTGCGGACCACTGGTCCATCTGATCTACCGCGGCCTTTTCGCTCTCGACGAAGGACAGGGACTTCCCCTGCGTCCGCAGACGGAGTTCGCCGGCAACCTGAAGCGCATCGAGTCGGTCGAGCTGCCGCGCGACGTGCTCGCCGCCATCGAAGTCGGTCAACCCGACGCGGGCGAGACCGGCGAGGAGGTCGGCGAGCTGCGCTTTCCCCGCGCGCTTCCCGTCGACGAATCCGTGATGCCGGAGCCGACGCTCACGCCGGTTGTCGACGAAGAAGGCACGCTCATCCCGCGCGCCCGGCCGGTGGGCGAGCCCGCCGACGCCGCGCCGCGGCGCAGGGGCGGGTGAGCCCGCACGCACCATACCGGCAAGACCATTCCATCCCAACCAACCGAACCGATCGAATCCACGATTCCAACCCGAACCATCCCACCATCATGATCCAGCAACTCAAACGACTTCTCGGCATCGGCCGACCCGACCCGCTTCGCGGCAACACCATCATCGTCAACGTCGAGAAACTCGAGCGCCGGGTCGCGCTGCTCGAGGAAGGCGTGCTCGAAGAGTACTCGGTCGAACGCGAAGGCGACGACAACATCGTCGGCGGCATCTTCAAGGGCCGCGTCAAGAACATCGAGCACGGCCTTAAGGCGATGTTTGTCGACATCGGCATGGAGAAAAACGCGTTCCTCCATTTCTGGGACGCCTTGCCCGCCGCACTCGATGCCGGACTGGAGGAAATCCAACGCGCCTCCAAGGCAAAGAAACAGGTGAAGAAAATCACCTCCAAGGAGATCCCGGACATCTATCCGGTCGGCTCGGAAATCGTCATCCAGGTGACCAAGGGCGCGATCGGTACCAAGGGACCGCGCGTCACGACCAACATCTCGCTGGCCGGCCGCTACCTGGTGCTCATGCCCTACACCGAGCAGTTCGGAATTTCACGCAAGATCGAGGACCCCAAGGAGCGCGCGCGGCTGCGCAAGATTGTGCAGAAGCTCTCGGTGCCGGAAGGCATGGGCATCATCATGCGCACGGTCGCCCAAGGCACCCGCGCGCGCCACTTCGTGCGCGATCTCGCGATGCTGCTCGACCAATGGGAGGACATCGAGGCGCGCTGCGAGGCCAATCCGGCGCCGGCCTGCATCTTCCAGGAACCCGGACTCATCGAGCGCACCGCACGCGACTTCCTCACTGACGAGGTCAACCAGATCATCTGTGACGACGCGTCGACCACCGAGAGCATCCGCGAGATCGCGGGGAAAATCTCGCGGCGCGCGAAACGCCGGGTGCATCACATGGCGCCGTCGGCCCAGCCGATCTTCGAGCGCATCGGCGTGCAGAAGCAGATCGACGAGGCATTCTCGCGCCAGGTCTGGCTGCCCTGCGGCGGCTACATCGTCATCGACGAGACCGAGGCGCTCATCTCCATCGACGTGAATACCGGCCGCAACCGCGGTGCCAAGGATGTCGACAAGATGATCCTCCAGACCAACATCGAGGCGGCGCAGGAGGTCGCACGCCAGTTGCGTCTGCGCAACATCGGCGGACTCGTGGTGATCGACTTCATCGACATGCGCCACCGCAAGGATCAGCAGGCCGTTTACAAGGCGATCAAGGACCGTCTGAAGCGCGACAAGGCGAAGACGCAGGTGCTGCAGATTTCCGCGATCGGCCTGATGGAGATGACCCGCCAGCGGCTGCACGAGTCGTTGCGCGACACGATGTACGAGCCGTGTCCGTATTGCCAGGGCCGCGGTCGCGTGAAGTCGCCGATGACGATGTCCGTCGAGATCCAGCGCCGCCTCAACAGCGTGATCCAGAAACACCGCGACGGCGTCGGCGACCTGGTCGTCATCGTCAACAGCGATGTGCTCAACCGCTTCAAGACCGAGGATTCCGCGTTGTTGCTCGAACTCGAGCGCTCGCATTCGGGCCGTCTCGTGTTCCGTTCCGATCCGGCGCTCAACCGCGAGCGCTTCGCGATCATCGACGCCAAGACCGAAAAGGTGCTCGATCAGGGATGAACCTCCACCAGCCGACCGCGGCTTCGTTTTCATGACCAAGACCAAGATCATCTGCACGCTCGGGCCGACGACCGGCGACGAAGCGGTCATCGGCCGGTTGATCGATGCTGGTGCCGACGTGTTCCGCATCAACATGAGCCACGCGCGCCCGGATTGGGCGGAGGACGTGGTGGCCAAGGTGCGGCGCCAGGCGCGGCGCGCGGATGCGAACATCGCCGTGCTCTTCGATCTCACCGGTCCATCGATCCGCACCGGCGATCTGGAGGAGCCGTTCGTGATTGCAGAGGGAGACACGGTCGAATTCCGCAAGCAGGGTGCCGAGCCCGGAGTTCCGTATTCGACGACGGTCAATTACGACGGCCTCATGGACGATGTGTCCATCGGCGATACGCTGGTGGTCGACAATGGAACGCTGCTGATGCGCATCGACGTGGTGCGCGACGACCGGGTGGTCTGCACCGTCACCACGCCGGGCACGCTGGGCTCGCGCCGCCACATCAATCTGCCCGGCGTGCGCCTGCGCCTGCCGGCCCTCACCGACAAGGATCGCGGCGACATCGCCCTGGCCGTGCGCTGCGGCGCTGATTTCATCGCGGGCTCGTTTGTTCGCGATGCACCTCACGTCACCGAACTGCGTTCCGCCGTGGAAGCGGCCGGCGGCCGTGCCGGCATCGTCGCCAAGATCGAGGATCAGGAGGCGGTGCGCCATTTGGATGCGATCATCGCCGCCGCGGACGCCGTGATGGTCGCCCGCGGCGATCTCGGCATCGAGGTGGAATTCGAGGAGCTGCCGCTGCTGCAGCGGCGGATCGTCAGGCGATGCCACGAACTGTGCCGCCCGGTGATCGTCGCCACGCAGCTGCTCGAATCGATGATCCGCAATCCGACACCCACCCGCGCGGAGGTCACCGACGTCATGAATGCAGCCTACGAAGAGGCCGATGCGCTGATGCTTTCGGGCGAGACTTCCGTCGGGCTGCATCCGTTGCGCTGCGTCGAGACGCTCACGCGGGTCTGCTCGCGCATCGAGCGCAGCGGCGGACTCGGCTACGGTCAGCAAGTCCAGTTGCGCGACGAGCGCGCCCGCACCGCGCGCGCGGCCGTGACGCTCGCCGACTCGTTGCCGGGTTGCCGCATCGTCGTCTTCACCCGCCGGGGCACGTTGGCGCGGCAACTCGCGATGTTGCGTCCGCGCACGGCGTCGTTCTACGCCTTCACTCCGTGCGGTGATTGCTGCCGCCAGTTGGCCCTACTGCGCGGCGTCCGCGCGTTCCAGTTGGAATTTCCACGGTCCATCGAGGAAACCGTGAAACTCGGGGCCGGATTGCTCAGGGGCAGGGGACTGGTGTCTCCGGGCGATCCGATGGTGATCGTCTCGGACATTTCGACCGGCGAATTCGCCGCCAACTCGATTCTGCTGCATCATGCGTGAACCGGTCGGCGTGCGGTGCGCTCACACGCCTTCGCCGGGATGAACGATGTGCGATTGGCAGTGCAGGTGCTGGTCCATCTCGATCGCCGGCGTTTGCTCGGCTGCTTCGCCGACGACCACCGCCGGCACTCCGGCCACCGTGGTGTGCGGCGGCACATCCTCCAGCACGACGCTTCCCGAGCCGATCTTCGCGCCCGTGCCGATTTCAACGCGTCCGAGGATTTTCGCTCCGGCACCGATGAGCACGCCCGACCTGACGATCGGGTGGCGTTCGCCGGTTTGCTTGCCCGTGCCGCCCAGGGTCACTTCGTGGAGGATCGACACGTTGTCCTCGATCACCGCGGTTTCGCCGACGACGAACGAAGTGGCATGATCGAGCAGGATGCCCGATCCGATGCGCGCCGCCGGATGGATGTCCACGGCAAATGCCTCGCTCGCGGCGCTTTGCAGATGCAGCGCGAGCCAGCGGCGTCCGTCGTGCCACAGACGGTGTGATGCGCGGTAGGCGGAGAGCGCCAGGAATCCTTTGAAAAACAACAGCGGCTCCAGCAGTGAGAAACAGGCAGGATCCCTCTCCCGAACCGCCAACAGGTCGCGCACCGCGCCGAGCACGATCGCCGGATCCGACTCGAACAGGATCCGGAGCAGTTCCTCAAGTTGTGGTCGTGGCATGTCGCCGCACGCAAGGCGGCGCGCCAGACGGGCGGCGAGTGCCGCCGCCATGCCATCGCGCGACAGCAGGACGTCGTCGACCAGCGGTTTCAATGCAGGCTCCTCCGCCACCAATGCGGCTGCTTCGCGGCGGAGTTCCCGCCAAACGGCATCGACCGGATCCGGCGATTCCGCCAGTTCTTTCGGACTGGCCGCGACAGTGGACGTGGGATTGAATTCGTTCATGAGGATCTCCCAGAAACTGGAGTATGCTTGCCGGGCAATGGCGCGCATGGCGGCGCACCACGACGCACCCGGTCTTACACGGCTCGAGGAGCTTGCGCAACGCGAAGCCGTCTCCCCGAACTTCCTGGTCCAAATCCTCAACGACCTCCGCCGGGCCGGCCTCACCGAGAGCCGTCGCGGCAAATCGGGAGGCTACCGGCTCGCCCGCCCGCCCGCGGCCATCCGTCTCCGTCAGATCGTCGAAGCCGTCGAACCCTCCCTGCTGCGGTGCGCCGTTTCTCCAGACGGCGAATCCGGCCCCGCCGTCCGCCAGGCATGGCTCGAGATCTCTCAAGGTCTGAGCTCAAGACTGGATGAGGTCACTCTGGAACAACTGGTCGCCCGCAACGCGGATCCCATGTTCCATATCTGATGCGCGATCCGCAGGTGTCGCCGGCTCCGGCTTGGCTCAGTGGGTGACGCGGGCGGATCTGCCCGAGTAGACGACTTTGACGCGGTCGCCCACCGAGAACGGCCAGGGTTGCTTGGGATTGACTTCCTGGACGACGGAGACGTTGTCGCCTTTGTCGAGTTGAACGGTGATTTCCAGCCCGTTGCGTGACGAGAGGCTTTGCTCGAGGTGTGAGCCGATGGCGGCACCGGCGAGTGAGCCGCCGATGGCTCCCGCGGTGTGACCGGGACGGCTGCCGCCGATTTCGCGGCCGAGCAGCCCGCCCGCGACTCCGCCGAGCAGGGCCCCGGTCTGGCTGCCGCCTTCAATTTTGACCGGGCGCAGCGCGACGACGCGGCCGGGGTGGACGCTTTGAACTGTGCGGGCTTCGTCGCGCGAGTAAACGTTGCCGCTGAGCGAGTCCTGCGCGCATGAGGCGAGCAGGCCGACGACCGGAATGAGGGGGAGCCAACGGGGATTCATGTTGCGCGATGATCAACATGGATCTGCCCGGCTGACAAGAGGCGAATCGGTCGGTGTCCAGGCTCGGCGGAGGCCGTCCGATGGGTGTGCCGATGAATTGTCAAGAAAACTGAAATATTTTGCTGGTCAAATCATCAGGTTTCTACTATGCCCGGGTCAGTTTTCAACCATCGCACGTCCATGCCCACAGCCACCGAGCACACGCACCGCATCCGGATCCATCCGACGCAGATGGAAATGCCGTCTTACGCGACCGCTTACCATGACGAGGACTACGAGCGGAAGCTGCAGGACGCGCAGGAGGAATTGCAGCGCATCCAGCAGCAGCGCGAGGAGTTGGAGCGGAAAAAGCAGGAGCTCGAGGAGTTGACCGCGCGCAAGCGGGCTTTTGTGTCACAGCAGGTCGAGCTCACCGAGCGATTCACCACGGCGGTGACGATGATCGACCGCACCTTGTACGAAATCCGCGAGGAGATGCAGGACCTCGAGCAGTGCCGGGTGTCGTTTGCCTCGCACCTCGACAAGATCCAGAAGCTCAACCCGGACAACTGGACGCGCGACACGCTGCATGAAAAGCTCGAGCGTGCGACCGTGAGTCTTGAGCTTGCCGCGGAGGAGTACGACCAAGCGGCTGCGCATTTCGAGGGCACCCGCGCGGGCACGGTCTTCGGCAAGGCATCGCGTCGCGGCAGGATCCGAGGCCGTGCGTTTTCCGGCGAGTTTGTCTCGAACCTGCGCAACGGTCTCGCCTTCAACCTGCCGCTGCTGGTGCTGGGCGGTGCGGCACTCGCCGTGTATTGGCTCAAGTGATCGGCAATCCCCGCACCGGACCCATCATGAAACCGAGGCAAAAAGCTCCCGGCGTCGAGTTCGAGCTCGACAAGATGCGCGAACTCGAGCAGGAGCTCAAGCAACTCGAGAGCCGCAACAAGCATTTCTGTCATGTGCTCGCCGAGCAGCGCATCGATCGTTCGAGCATGCTGCCGCCGATGGGCATCTTCAAGAAGCAGAAACGAATCAAGCAGTTCGAACAGCAGCTCTTCACGCGCACCCAGGTGGCCAACATCCGTCGCGAGCAGAGCCGCGGATTCGCCGGATTCTTGCTGTTTTCGACCATCGCCGCCGCACTCGTCTGGTGGGGCTTGTCGCTGATGCAGGCCATTCCGTGACGGCAAACTCCGCGGGGTGCGCGGAGTTTGTCGCGGATCATCCCGCCTTCGGGAGTCGGTCTGTTTTTGCCGTCGGTGTTCGTTGCCGCAGCAGCTTGCGCAGCTTGCCCCACTGGTCGCGGCTGACGATGTACCCGACGCAGGAGGCGCTGCCGCAGCGGCACGGGTGGTCCTCGTAGTGGTCGAGATCGAACCCGTAATCGTACACCAGTTCCTCGCCGGCGCGGATGTCGCGGATGGCGTGAATGAAGATCCGTCGGCCCTCGGTTTGCGCCTCGCAATTCGGTTCGCAGGAATGATTGATGAGGCGTGCGGTGTTCCAGGGAACGTTGCCGTCGATGTCGGTCTTCCCGGAGATCGTGAAGATGTAGACGGCGGCATCTCCATGGCGGATCGCGCGGCGGTGCTGGACGCGCGCGCGGCGGTCGCTCTCCTGCTTGTCGATCGGTTCTCCGACATACTCGATGATGCGTGTGCCCTTCGGGATGAAGCTGGTCGCGATCACGCCGCGGCCGTGGATTTCCGACTCTCGCGCCTCGCACCACTTGCTTTGTCCGCGTTTCCACAGGCCGAGCAGCTTGCGGTGAAGCTCGCGTTGTTCTTCGAGTCCCGTCCTTGCCTTCCGTTTCTTCAATGCCATGTCGTCGATCGATTTCAGGGAATGATTCGTTTCAATACCGGAGGAAGCGCGAGTTCCGCCGGAAGCGTGCCGAAGAGGCCGCGGAGATCAGCTGCGGTGAGTCCCGCGCCGTCGATGAACGTCCAGTCCGCGGCACCTTTGTCGGCAATCGCCACCTGATACCCGGTGCTCTCGATGGTGACCTGCCGGGCGGCTTGTCCCTCGGATTGCTGCAG
>Ga0194118_10001256_pt1 | contig 37430 bp, 33 predicted proteins | sample TA2MahsurfametaG_2_FD_148662 | JGI IMG/M metagenome (GOLD analysis project Ga0194118, IMG submission 148662) | Freshwater microbial communities from Lake Tanganyika, Tanzania - TA2015013 Mahale N5 surface | ecosystem: Environmental > Aquatic > Freshwater > Lake | place: Tanzania: Lake...
TCCTCTTCTTGCGGTATGTCTAGGAACGGGAAAGGCATTAGAGTACATCGATCGTTTCAAAAAACGAAGACATTTTGCCGCTCCTTAACTTAGTTAGGAGTATAGTTGAGGGAGTTCATTCAAGACAGCGCTAGGCATTTTTTGCCAAGCGACGTCTATATTTGCAACGGATCTTCAGAAGAGCAAAAAGAGCTGGCGGACCTTTTGGTTCAAAATGGCACATTCATCGCTCTTAATCAAGACAAAAGGCCGGGTAGTTTTCTTGCCCGCTCTGACCCAGACGATGTTGCTCGCATAGAAAAAAGAACTTTCATTTGTTCTAATAAACAAGAAGATGCAGGACCTTCAAATAATTGTAAGGATCCTGTCGAGATGAAAGCCCATCTTAAAAGCTTGTTTCATGGCTGTATGAAAGGTAGAAGGATGTATGTGATCCCATTTTGCATGGGACCAAAAGATTCACAAGCAGCAAAAATCGGCATCCAAATCACAGATTCTCCCTATGTAGCCTATTCGATGACAATCATGACTAAAGTCAGTCATGAATTTCTAGATAAACCCTTCATTCCCTGCATCCACTCTGTTGGCCGCCCTTTAGAGGCAGGCGAAAAAGATTCTCCGTGGCCTTGCAACAAAGAAAAATGGATTGTTCATTTTCCTGAAACAAGAGAAATTTGGTCTTATGGCAGTGGGTATGGGGGCAACGCGCTGCTTGGGAAAAAATGTTTAGCGCTAAGAATTGCATCCGTGCTTGGTAGAGATGAAGGATGGATGGCTGAGCATATGCTGATCTTAGCTCTTTCAAATCCTCAAGGGGTAAAACGGTATGTAGCGGCGGCTTTTCCTAGTGCATGCGGCAAAACGAATCTAGCGCTTGTCAAATCATGCTTAAGTGGCTGGAAGGTTGAATGTGTAGGAGATGACATTGCTTGGCTTCATGTTGGAGAAGATGGGGCTTTATATGCCATCAATCCAGAAAATGGTTTTTTTGGAGTAGCACCGGGCACTTCGGATGGATCAAATCCTAACGCCATGGAAATGATCAAAAAAAATACGATTTTTACGAATGTAGCACTGACCGAGGATGGCGATGTTTGGTGGGAGGGGATGACAAAAGAGCCTCCTAGTGGAACAATCATTGATTGGAAGGGAAACATTTGGGATCGAAAAGAGCTTGCAGCCCATCCAAATTCTCGATTCACAGTAGCTGTAAAACAGTGTCCAATTCTTGATAGTCACTATGATGATCCCAAAGGAGTAAGAATCGATGCAATCATTTTTGGCGGCAGGCGAGCTTTTGATGTCCCTTTGGTATTAGAAGCGGATAATTGGACGCATGGGGTGTTTTTTGGGGCTAATCTGTCTTCAGAAAAAACAGCAGCTGCTGAAGGAAGTGTCGGAGATATTCGAAGAGATCCTTTTGCTATGCTTCCTTTTTGCGGCTATCATATGGGAGATTATTTTCAACATTGGCTAGATATGGGAAAAAAAATACATCCCAACTATTTGCCTAAAATATACCAAGTGAATTGGTTTAGAAAATCTAAGGATGGTGGATATCTTTGGCCGGGATTTTCTGAAAATGTCCGGATATTGCGCTGGATTTTTGAAAGAATAGGATCTGATTGTAAAGCGATATCGACACCGATAGGAAAGATTCCTGAAATCAGCGCTTTTGAAGGATTAGAGATCTCTAAAGAAGCTCTAGATGAATTGTTTTTCGTAGGTCATGCGGCTGAAAAGAAAAATCTTCTTGATGCAAAAAAATATTTTTCTACATTAGAGCCAAGGACTCCTATGGAGTTAAAACAAGAACTTGATCGTCTAGAGAAAAATTTATGAAAAAAGTGCTCTTTGTTCTACTTTGTGCTTCAGTAGCTTTAATATGGTGGGGTAAAAGTGGAAATACTTCTGCTAAATCAGCTGTTACAGAAATTCTTAAAGAAGCGGGAATTGAGATAGATGGTAAAAAGCCATACGATATTACCGTTTATGATGAAGCATTTTATCCTGAAGTACTAGCCAACGGATCTCTTGGCCTTGGAGAAACCTACATGGCAAATATGTGGGATGCAAAAAGAGTAGATCAGTTCATTTACAAAATTTTGACTGCTAAAATTGAAGATACTTCCAAATGGCAGCGGGCTTTGCAATACATGCAAGCTAAGCTTTTCAATCTACAAAGCAAATCATTGTCCAAAGAAGTTATCGATATCCATTACAATCTCGGAAACCAGCTATATGAAAAAATGTTAGGTCCAAGCATGGCTTATAGCTGCGGTTACTGGAAAAATGCCAAAAATCTTGATGAAGCTCAATATGCAAAATATGATCTCATCTGCCGTAAATTGAAACTAGAAAAAGGGATGAAGATCGTCGACATCGGCTGTGGATTTGGTGGGTTTGCTAAATATGCAGCCGAAAAGTACAAGGTTTCAGTTTTAGGTATCACACTTTCAGAAAATCAAGCGGCGTATGCTAAAAAACTTTGCGCGAATCTCGATGTAGAAATCCGTATACAAGACTATAGAGATTTACAAGGATCTTTTGACCGCGTTGTTTCTATAGGGATGTTTGAACATGTAGGCCCAAAAAATTACGATGAGTTCATGCAAGTAGCAGACAGAGTGCTAAAAGATGGCGGACTATTTTTGCTTCACACTATAGGAAAAAATGAGTCATCTGATGCATGCGATCCTTGGATTAGAAAATATATTTTTCCGGGCGGAGTGCTTCCTTCAATAGCACAGATTGCAACTGCATCTGAAAATCGGTTTATCATGGAAGATTGGCATAATTTTGGCCCTGATTACGATAAAACCCTAATGGCCTGGCACGCAAATTTCAATCAAAACTGGAATATGTTGTCTCAAGATTATAGCCCCACATTTTTTAGGATGTGGAACTATTATCTTTTAGGATGCGCAGCAGCTTTTCGAGCAAGAGATTGCCAACTTTGGCAAATTGTTTTTTCCAAAAACCGCTTAGCACCTCAGTATCAAAGAGAGACATAATTTGTTTTTACTTAGGAGATAAAACAAATAAAGACCCATTTGCAGCTTGAAGTTGAGAGAGATTGTCTGAAGCTAATGATACAGGAAAAATAAAGCTTTTTTGCCGATCGGTTTGATAGAGGTTGTGGGATTTGCTATGCCAAAGCCATATCTTATCTGTCATTAGATCAAAGCTAAAGTGGGTAAAAGTTCTTGCATCCATGATGGATACTCCCGTTACGCTATTTACAAATACAAGTCGTTTTTCCTTTCTGATGGGATCTTCTGACACAAGAATGATACTAGAGGCGTTTAAGGGCATTTTTGCAAAAGAAAGATGGCTAGCTTTGATGCAGATGACTCTTTTAGCAGTATCTAGTCTTGGAGCATCATGATTGAAATCGCGAACGCTAAGTGCTGTTGTGTTTTCTATACCAGTGGATTCAATAGAGTAAAGATAATTATCAATAATCATCGCATCTAGACAATTTGGTATTGTAAGAATTCTTCCTTTATTGCTGAATACATGGAATTCTTCACGTACTTTTTTATTGCTAAAGGTGATTTTTCTAGAAATACCGCAATATTCATTTAAGGGTAAAAGCTGAAAGAGATCAGACTGGAGTTTTTGAGGTGAATTAAAGAAACATTCAGCAATTTTTTGCTCTTTTTTGAACACAGAAACAGCATTTTTCGATTGGGTAAAAAGAGTGTTTTCATCGTTCAGATAAAATCCTTTTGGGGCTGCACGGCAGATTTCACGAAATGAGCTATTTTCGATTTCTCCAGTTTCAACATTCAGTACATCGACATAAAAATGGGAAGATGAGCGGATAATCAATCGATTTCCTGATAAAGAGAGCTCTATTGCTGGTAAATCGGGCATCGAAAACCAGTAGAGAATTTTTTCTGTGAGAGTATCGTAAGCAACGATATAAGGAAGAGGATCAAATTGAGGATCAGGTGTTTTTACAAACAGCAGAGTGTGTTTGTATAAAAAGATTTGTTTTGATGGATCAACGTTATGAATAGATTTAATAGAAGGGAGCCCTTCAGTTGAAGAAAAGACCAACTGATTTTCAAAAAGTTGGTAAGGTGCATTGCAAAGAGCTGATAGGCATGAGCTAAAGTAAGGGTGTATCGTTTCAAGAAGATAGGCAAGTTTCGTTTTTTCTTTAGGGGACGATGCTTGCAATATTTGTAAGATCAGTTCTGAAGCTTCAGTTGTTTCGGGGCACTCTCCATTGAAAAGGTCAATAAGAAGTACTCTTTGTTTTTCTAGTGGAATCAAAAATAAAAATCTCATAAAAAGTTCCATTTTTGATGGCCAGTCGTTCACGCTAATTTCGCGCAAAGTTGCTGATAAAAAATCAAAAACAGCTTCTTTAAGATTAGGTTTATAGTAAGAAAATGGGGTGAAACTAAGTATTTCACTAATTTTGATATACAATTCTTCAGAAGTTGCTTGGTCGCAAATTTCAATTAAGAGATTCTCTATTGTATCCACTTCTATTTGAGCTGGTATCTTAAAATCTATTTTAGTCGCTGTTTTAAATAACCATAAATAGTAGTAGCCAGCACGCAGATCACTGTTGAATCTGTAAGCAGAATAGAGATCTCGGCAGGTTTTTGCTATGAGTTCTGTCGATAGGCTAGTGATAAGAGATGTGTATTTTTCATTTAAAATGGATTCTTCAATTACATCTACATGAGAAAAAATTCTGTAAAGAAGTGATTTACCATCTTTTATTACTCTTGATATGACACTTTCTATAAATTCGCAGTCGATGAAAGCAAAAGGGAATCCATGGGCACAGGCGTATTGGATATTATGAAAGCTGATATCGTGAATGAATTGTTTTAGGGTAGTTTCCGTGCAATTATTTGGTGTAAACTGCTCGCTAAAAATTTTTTTCGCTAAATGAGCGGAGGCAACGATATGTTCTTGGATAGGTGGTGGTGTCTGATTGTGGCAGTATTTTTCAATTTCATTTTGTAATATTTCTATAATTTGCATATTGAATCCCGTTTAAGCGGGTAATAATTTAAACAAGATTGCTATTTAATGCAATCATGCTAATATTTAAGAATGAAAATCTTAATCCAAAAAGTGTCAAAGGCAGAAGTCTGTGTTGAAAATAAAGTAGTCGGAAAGATCAAAAAAGGGCTACTTGTCTACATAGGGATCCATCACAAAGATCAAGAAGAAGATGCCAATTTCCTAGCAAATAAAGTTGTAGATCTTCGTCTTTTTGAAGATGAGGAAGGTAAGATGAATTTATCTCTTGAAGATGTTTATGGGGAAGTGCTGGTGATTTCCCAATTCACTTTGTACGGCAACGGCTTGAAGGGAAGAAGGCCTTCTTTTATAGAAGCTGCGCCGCCGGAAGTTGCAAAGAATCTTTATGAAAAGTTTCTTTCTGCACTAAAGGCTCTGATTGGAGAGTCAAGAGTGCAGCAAGGGCAATTTGCGGCGCACATGCAAGTCGAATATATTAATGACGGTCCTGTGTCACTAATCTTGGACAAATCTCATCTTCATTGAAGAAGAATTTGAGCTCTCTAGCTGCTGTTTCAGTAGAATCAGATCCATGCACAGCATTGTGATCGATAGATTCTGCAAAATCAGCGCGGATTGTTCCTGGAGCTGCGTTTTGCGGGTTTGTAGCACCCATGATTTGTCTGTAGCGGTGTACAGCGTCAACACCTTCTAGAGCCATGATTACAACAGGTCCAGAGCTCATAAAGCTCACGAGATCGTTAAAAAATGGTCTTTCTTTATGGATGTCATAGAACTCTGCTGCTTCAGCTTGAGAAAGGGTTTTCATTTTCATCGCGATGATGCAAAGTCCGTTTTTTTCAATCCTGTCAAGGATTTCGCCGATGTGACTTTTTTCTACTGCGTCTGGTTTTATGATCCCTAATGTTTTTTGCGTTTGCATAGATTCCTCTTGGGCTTTTGCAAAATAGGCTAACAAGCATCCGAATAATTTTCTATGAAATTTTCGTCATAGCGTGCTAATTTATCGTTATGAGCCAGCAAATATCCCCACTTGAAGTAAAAAATATTTTGGTTGTGATTTTTAAATATCACGGCGATGTTCTTCTTAGTTCCCCTGTTTTTTCTGCATTGAAAGAAGCTTTCCCCTACGCAAATATCGATGCGTATTTGTATAAAAATACTTTACCCATCTTAGAAGGGCATCCTGCGATAAGAGATTTTTTCGCCTACGATCAAGATTGGAAGGAGCTTTCTTCTTGGCAAAGAATCAAGCAAGAAGCAGCTCAAATGAAAGCCATTTTGCATAGAGGCTACGATTTAACTATCAATTTGACAAGAGGGGATAGAGGAGCGATTGCTTCAAGAGTTGCTAAAGCGCGCTATCGAGTAGGATTTGAAACAGATAAAGGGATGGCAGGCCAAAAACATCTCTATACCCACTTAGTGAAATGGAGTGATACTAAAAGGCATACTGTTGAAAGAAATTTGGACACACTCAGAATTTTAGGAATTCATCCCTCTTGGCAAGCGCGTGATCTTGTCATGCAATTTTCTTTTAAAGAAAAAGCAGTAGCTAATGCTCTTTTAGAGCAAGCAGGTCTAGAAGAAGGTGGATATGTTCTTATTCATCCTGTTTCTCGCGCTTGTTATAAAAATTGGACCGAAGAGAAATGGGCTGAAATCATTAAAAATCTTTTAGAGCGAAATGAAAAAGTAGCCCTTTCCGGAGGCTTTTCGCAGCAAGAGCTTTTATATATCGACCGTATTTTGCATATCGTAGGAGATGATCAAAGCAAAATAGCCAATTTTGCAGGCAAAACTTCACTCAAAGAGCTGGGAGTATTGATTGATTTTGCTAAATTGTTAGTCTGTTTAGATTCTGTTCCTCTTCATATAGCCTCAGCTGTGAAAGCGAAGACGGTGGCTTTATTTGGCCCTTCTTGTGAAAAAACATGGGGTCCTTGGAGAAATCCACATGCGCTCATTGTGGGAATGCCGCTAGCTTGCCGAGGTTGTGATCAAGAAGGTTGCGGCAATACGCAAATGAGCGATTGCATGAATGAGCTCAGTGTAGAACTTGTCTATGAGGCAATTGAAAAGCAGTTACTTCCTGTAGCTAAAGTGCCGTTTTCCCAATTTCCCGCTAGTTTTGGTAAATAAACACTTCGTGAGTGAAGCAAACTTTTTATAAACCTTGCTATCACACTGAGTAGCAAAAAAGGGCAGATCTGTTTCTAGCGCTTTTATCTTTTGTTTGAGGTTCTCTGCGCTGTGGTTTTTTGCTTCTGAGGTTAAAGCTTCACATTTTTGCAATAGTCTATCGATCTTAGCTTTTTGTAGATCGCTAGTTAGCAAAGCGGCTTTTTCTTGAAGGGAAGCAAAAGTTTTTTCAAGCTCTTTAGCAAGCCTCTCTTTTACAGAAGATTGAAGTTTTTTGTTTGCTAAAACCTCAGCTTTTAGCTTGTTTACCCCATTTTCTAATTTGCGAATCGAAGCAGCTAAAGGTGAATTTTTTAGCGGCTTTTCTTGGGCATGCTCTTTCACGGAATGAGAATAAGAGTGCATCTTTTGCAAGTGGCTGTTTGTTAAGCCCAAAGGGATGACAATCGCACTAGCGATGTTTGCAACATGGTCAGCTGTCCCCAAAAAGCGGGTGTTTTCTTGCTGAGTGATCAACAATCTATTCTTAACTTCTTCAGTATACGGTGACTTTGTCTTAATTTTTTCTTTTTTCCCCATAGATCTCTCCAATGCATGGTTAATTTTAGACTTGGAAATTGGGAAAAAAGAGTCAATAGACTTCTTAAAAAATTCTTTTTAAACTTTTAATGCATGAATTTTAGAGAGTAAAGGATTCACCAAGGTATTCTTGTCTTACCACAGGGTTAGCTACAAGCTCGTCAGTTCTTCCTTCAGCTAGAAGCAAGCCTTTGCGAATCAAATAGGTGCGATCTACGCATGAAAAAATCTCTCTTGCATTATGATCAGTAACTAAAACGCTTATCCCTTTTTCTTTCAGATATTGAATCGTCTTTTTTACATCTGCAATCGTAATGGGATCGACGTTGGCAAACGGTTCGTCGAGTAAAAGTAAAGAAGGGTTAGTGACTAAAGCTTTAGCGATCTCTACTCTTCTTTTTTCACCACCGGATAAGCTGGCAGCCTTTCTGTTTTTGAGTTCCGTTAAAGAGAGCTCTTCTAGGGCGTTTTTGAGCCTTGCTTGTTTTTCTTCTTTAGATAGATTGAGCATTTCAAGGATGCATAAAATATTTTTTTCAACGCTCAAGTCTCTAAAAATTGAAGGCTCTTGGGAAAGATACCCTAGCCCTTTTTTAGCCCTTTGATGTACTGCAAGGGAGGAGATGTCGGAGCCATTAAAAAATATCGAGCCTTTATCTTGGCGTAAAAGGCCCATGATCGTATGGAATAGTGTTGTTTTGCCCGCACCGTTTGGGCCGAGCAATCCAACAACTTCACTTGGAAAAATGGTTAGAGAAAATCCCCCAAGAACTACGCCTTTAGTGAAATTTTTGCTAACGTTGCGTACTTCAAGTAAGGGGCAAGGGGATGAGTGTGGTGACAAGGTCTTCCTTCCAGTTAAGTTTGGTTGGCAAGGTTACTTTAACTACTCCCTCACCTTTTACAGAGCTTTTGCCTGTTTCTTGATCAAAAGCTATGATCAATTTTTCTGCACTAAGATGCAATGTTTCGTTTGTAAAATCGATCGGGCTATTTTCAGTTCCGGTTAAAGCAAATTGTGTTATGCGCTGCTCTTTATCTAAAAATAGTTCTACGATACCAGGAACTGCAGCAAAGCCTAGTTCAGGATGCTCAATACGCGCTCCTTGATCTAAAGTAATTTTATTTTCTTCTCTTGAAAAAAGGGTGTGTTTAGCTTGCAATCTGTATCCATGTATTACCGCGCCAAGATCATCAAGAGCAAAAGTTTTACTTTCGGTGTCGTAAGATATTTTGGTTGCGATGAAGGTGTCTTTTGGTGTTTTTACAGTGCAAGATCCACCTTCTTGATCGCTAAAAAAGTGGAGCGTTCCATCGGAAAGATATTGTACTTTTTCCGCAAAAATTTGATAGAGATTGCCGATAGAGAGCTCAACATTGGTTTTCCCTGAAATGGTTTGGATGTTTTTCCCTTTTTCAGAAGAAAAATGGCACTCTACATTTTTTGCTTTTAAACAGACATCTTGTTTTAGATCAGAAATTTGGACAAGATGGTCTTCTTCTGCATTTAGTGTTGCGCTAAGTTTATTAAAATCTACGTCAGCTTTATCACACTCGACAATACGACTCTCAGAAAGGGAAATTTTGACCGCTTTTTCCAAAAAGGCGTGAGAGAGTTTGGTTTCGTCATTAGGGGCTTTTTCTACTAAAACTTCTTGAGCCTCAAAATGGCCAAGTGGATGGGAAATGGAAACGTTTCCTTTGAGAGTTAATAAATTTGAAGCAAGTGAAGCTTCATCAGATGCGATCAGGGCAGCAAGTGTGCATATAAGTAAGGTCATTTTTCCTCCAGATTCAAGTGGGCAGTGAAATTTTTGATAGAAAAACAGGGGCTAAGCTCCTGAAAGTAGAAACGTAAATTTGATCCAAGTCCATCGAATATAAAGTCATTGCCATCATAAATGGACAAATGGAAGTGGTCTGCAAATAGGGTTTGTTTTTTAAAGTCGTAAATAGCTTTTTCTCCGCGAAGATAGCGCTTTTGTCCGCCTTCACAATAAGAGAGCTCAAAATGGTTGACCTTCTCCAATATTTCATCAATATCAGGTCTAAACTGTAGAAGTGCCGATGGATAATGCACTTGATACATCACACGTTCTTGATTTTGCGTTTGGAGCAAAATACGTTCAACACCGATGCGCTCATGCTCGCTTGAAGAAGATAACGGGGAGCTTTTTACACTTACCGATTCAAGAGTCTCAATTTTTTTTGGATCTACAGGAAAAAGAGTAAAGTGCAAAACTGTAAAAAAGATCATCAAAGCGAAAAGAGCAAAAAGCTTCATACGCTCCTTGTAGCTTCGTAAATGCTAAGGCATTGATCAAGAAGTTTAGGAAGACAATCTAGATTGAGCATATTGGTCGCATCACTTTTTGCTTTTTCAGGCTCAGGATGCGTTTCTAAAAAGATCATATCAGCCCCAGCAGCAACAGCAGCTTTGACTAAAGGAAAAATGAATCTGCGATCTCCTCCGGTAGTCTCTCCATTGGTCCCTGGAAGTTGAACAGAGTGTGTTCCATCATAGCATACGGGATATCCAAATTCTTGCATGATCGGAATAGATCTAAAATCACTTACGAGATTGTTGTAGCCAAAACTTGCGCCTCGATCAGTAAGTATGATTTTTTTATTGTTGGTACTCTCTATTTTTCTTACTGCATGGATCATGTCTTTAGGTGCAACAAATTGCCCTTTTTTGATATTTATCGTTTTTCCGGTCTTTCCAGCTTCGACAAGCAGATCTGTTTGTCTACACAAAAATGCAGGGATTTGTAAGACATCACAAACTTCTGCGACAGGCTCTGCTTGTTCAGGAAGGTGGATGTCAGTCAAGACAGGTACATGGTAGGTGCTTTTGACTTTTGCAAGGATTCTTAATCCTTCTTTAAGGCCAGGGCCTCTATAGGAATTGATCGACGAGCGGTTGGCTTTATCGAAGCTTCCTTTGAAAAACCAAGAGATATTGCGCTCTTTACAAAATGAAGAGACTTCATGAGCGATTTCTAAAGCAAGCGCCTCAGATTCGAGAACGCAAGGGCCGAGAATGAAAGATAGTTTGTTTGTCATAGCTTGCAGTATATACTAATTACATAATAGCGAGCAAGTCGGCCATTTGATAAAGACCTTTCGGTTTTTGATGCAAAAATTCGATGGCTTTGATAGCTCCTTCTGCATAAAGGTCTCTTGAAAGGGCTTTATGCGTTAGCTCAATCACTTCACTTGCTGATTCAAAACAGATCTTATGCACTCCTACGATCTCATCTTCTCTATGAGAGATAAGCTCTGGAGACGTTTTGAGTTTAGATGCAAGAAAAAGAGCTGTGCCGCTTGGAGCATCTTTTTTATTTTTGTGGTGCCATTCTTCAATGGTAACCTTTGCATTTTTGTGAAAAGCTTCTTCGCAAATTTGCATGAACTTTGCCAAGAAGGGGATTCCTAATGAAAAGTTAGGGGCCCGTAAAATTGGAATATGGGTGGAGATTTCTTCAACCAATTTTTCAGTAGAGCTTTGATAACCTGTAGCTCCTATAATTAGAGCTTTTTCACTTCTGAGGACATGCGGAATGTATCTGGACAGGGCATCTGGATGAGAAACATCGATGATGACATCAGAGTCTCTGCACATTTTTTCATAATTTGCATGAAAAAGTAAAGGGAGCGGGCAAGATGGAAAAAACGTGCTTAAGGGCTTGCCGATAAGTGGGCTTTTAGGTCTTACGATGGCATGTTCTAATGAAATCGTTGAGCTTTCAAGAAGTTTTAATACGATTTTTGAGCCCAGTTTGCCTGTAGCTCCGATGAGGGCAACGCGAATAGATTTCTGCATTTTAAAAAATTCTTACATTAAAAATTTGTTGTATATATCATAAAGATTACGTTAATTTTTTGCAAAACGTATAAGGAGTAGGTATGTTACAAAGAATGCACTCAGATGGCAGCTACTATATAGGTAGAGATGCTTGTATACCGCTTGAAGATGAGGTATCTCATTGCGTAGAAGGGTTTAACAAAACTTTAAAAGCGATAGCTTCTACATTTAAAAATGCAAGGCCTGAAGAAGCAGATCTGCAAACAGATCAATTAGTTTTAAAAACGCACATCAAAAAAATGGAAAGGCTTCGCAAAAGAATAGAAATCAATTTAGAAGAGGTAAGCTCAAAAAATATCCAATCACGGATAGGCTGCTGCGGGGTGGGGCTAAAAGTCATGAAAGTTGAATATGCAGCAGATGTAACAACGATCGTTTTGAGTATACTCAATAACTTGATGAAAACAGGTGATTTATCTTCGACAAGTCGCATAGGCTGGGCCGCTTTGGCTGTGCAAGGATGCGGGCAAATTTTGTCAAAAATAGGGGATAATGCCAATGCAGAAAAGCTTGTACAAGAAAGAAAAGTGACTGAGCTTCGAGATCTTAAAGCCCGTCTTTGCGGATTAGAAAGAGCTAAAACTATGGTTAAGCTCTTTGGGCTTTTTGAGGCCCTTCGGAAAGGAGAAAGGGAGATGAACGCAAAAAATATTCGCAAAGGGATTCGCCTATGTGGAGCTATACCAGAAGAATACTGCGATCTCATCAATCCTGAAATCGCTATGGCTCAGATTTGCAATCTAACAAAAATAGATGTGCGTAATTTGAGCCCTTATTCTGATTTGGCTGATGAAATAGTGAGAGTAGTAGAGAGAACTACGCCCCCTCCAAGCTCTAAAGATGATGAAGCATTAGCTACAGGATCAAATCACAGCACCATATCCGATCCAGGGGATCTCACTTTATTATTAAAAAAGTGGAATCGCGTTCATTACAATCTCAATAGCGCGTTAGACACGGTCAATGACATGTTAGAAACAGGGCCGAATGATAAGCAAAAATTGAGTTTTGTTTCGATCAATCAAATATTGAGTCAGGGGGTTAAGGATCTAAAGGTTCTTTACCGCTATGCGAATGATATGGCAAATATAACGGATCCTAAAGTGAGAAATTGTTCTTACGAAACTGAGCTTCTTTTTTACTCTGTTGTCGAGACTATCGTCACCATCGTAAGTGGAATTAGCTTTGTAATTTTTAATTTACAAAACCAGCAAAATATACAAGTAATCTGGATTACAGGACTCATCATTGTATTAGGTCCAATCATTTCAAAAATCAATAAATTCAATACTAGTAAGGCTATTGATTTAGAGATCGACCGTCAGCTTCTTTTGAAGGTTAAGGAGGGCAAAGGCTTCATAGAGGGCATCGAGGCTCTTATGACAACGCTCAAATCGATTGAAGATACACAAGAATATCTTTCTCCTGAAGTGGTTAAACAAGCCATTGACTCATGTAAACAATCAGATCCATTTAAAGATATTGGGGGCGCTGTAGAAGTAAAAGCTGCATCTAAAAGCCATTTTGCAGCAACGACTTTATTCCAAAAAGAGGAGGAGGTGGAGTTAAAAGAGCTTCGTAGGCAAACAAAAATTTCAAGCGATAGAGTTAGAAGACAAAAAGGACCTAGCAGTTCATCAAGCATGGCATGTTGCGTGAAAAAAAGATATATAGAGGTTTGTGAGCCAAATTTTCGCGAAGACTCTTCTCACGGCAATCGCTCAGAGACCGATAGCGAGCCTGATATCAATATAGATTCTTCAGGAGATGAAAAAATGATGACACCAATAGCAAAGGTGGCTTTAAGTCCCGGCGGGCTTCAAAGAACAAATTCTGTTTCCAATAGCAAAGGCTCCAGAGAGGAGATTTTGGCATATGTCGCTATGCAGTGTCAAAAAGCCTCTAGCGGAGACTCGCCAACAGTAACGCCTGGAATCCACTTGGAATTTCCTAATCATGGATCTGTTGTAGCCCAAGATGAAAAGCTCGGAACGCCTCAGGGACTATTTATACAAGGTGCAATAGCTGCTTCTGGTTTAAAGGGCTCAGGCGAGGAAATTTTGGCATTTGCTGCTGAGCAGTATCAAAAAGTCTTAGATGGGGGTATTTCTATCGCAATACCGGGAATGCGCTTAGAAATAACTAATAATGAATCTGTTAAGAGCGAAGGTCAAAGATTGGAAACACCTCATGGCCTATTTATAGAAGATTCGATAAAAGGGGAGGAATTGGTATAAATCTGATATTCTTGAAATATCGCTTGAAAATCGTAAGACGATTAAGTATACTCTAGGGAAATTTGGACTGGTAGCTCAGTGGATAGAGCATCCGCCTTCTAAGCGGATGGTCGCAGGTTCGAGTCCTGCCCAGTCCGATATCCTTAGGGTGTCGCCATGATAAGCAAAAAACAAGCGGCTTCTTTTATAGAATTCAAAGGATCTCTCTTAGGAGATGTAGAATTCCTTTCATCCTCTTTTCCTGAAATAGAAGAAGTTTTTGCCCTTTTCCATTTACCGGAATTTAGAGATCTTCCTATTTTTCAAAAGCATGACAGAGTCTCTAAAAAACTTTGCGAGTTAATAGCAGAGCACAGCACCCCTTGTTTTCTTCTACCTGCTGTGGTTGATTACATTTCTAGGGTGCAGCTGCTTTTACCGACATACAACTTTGTCAGTTTTGAATTCTGGCTGAACCAGTACTCTGGGCTTTCGTTTGAAGAAAATTTCAAAATACGGGGTAAGATCGCTGGAAAGTATCTTCAAAGAGATGATTACCAGACCTATTTTCCCATCGGTTTAGATAAGCAACATCCAGGATCTCACTTTGTACTAGCTCATTTTTCTCCTGATATCGATACTACGGTCGCTTCTTATTGGGGTTTTGTAGATGCTTTTGCTGCTAAAGTAGCAGAAGGTCTTCACCACTGGATTGTTCCCGAAAGGCTGCCAGACAACCCGATAGAAATGGATCTTTTGTTCCACCGTATTTTTGGATCCAACACCTTTCAGGTTTTAGCAAGCCTTCGCCGCGGCATACGGGTCACAGCTCTTGATCTTATGACACAAAAAGGTATTGTCAAAAAGACGCTTGGGGAAAAATCGTACGGAATTGAGCATGAAAGAAGCTCACATGCGGTGATTTTAGTCGATGATGCAGGAAATTACTTAGGGGACTGGAGAGCGGTTGATCTTGATACTGTGCGTGGTTTGATCTACGTGTTCAATGAATATCTTCGCCATGTTGAAAGCTTTATCCATCAAAAATTGATTGCGATTTTTGCAAAGAGTAATTTGACTAAAAAAGATGTAGAGACTGAGCTTAAAGAGATCTTGAGTCGATGTCTGACCGATTATGAAATGAATGATGCCAACTGCTTTTATATTGATGCATTCATGAAAGAGGTTCTTTTAATCGAAGCAGGGGAGTCGGCTACTTTTGATCAATTTGCAAAAGGAGTTAGCGCTTTTGGCTTGGATGGTTTCAACAAATTCAAAAAAGAGCTAGAAAGCCTCCATTCGTCTACAATATTTGATCAAAAAGGGTTGATTATTGAAAATCGCCCGCAGATCTTTGCTCTATTGGATAAAATTTTATTCTCGCTCACGGAAGCATTTAGTGAATTTAGACGTTATGTAGACACACTTGGATGCGCCCTTGATATCAAACGTAAAGTCTTTGAGCACAATCCACACTACTTAAGCCACCAAACAGAGCTATCTGATATCCAAGAGCAGATGAAAAACTATAGCCACATGACGGTAAACTATCGTGAGCCTACCGGCAAGTACTCTGTCATGGGAGCTGTTTATGCTTCTACACTGCAAAAAAGTGTTCTTGGAACGGCATCTTTACGAGATTTCGGCAACTTTGATGAAGCAGAGATCCCTTCATATATCACGCCAATCAGTCTTTTAGATCACCACCGCGTAGATATGAAAACGCCAAAAGCTGCAAGATTTGTAATCTCTGATGTGCAGTCATGCAACGTAATAGTGGCAGATCTTGCGATGAAGATCAATGATCGTTATAGCGATCATTTGATGAGTAAAGAGCTCATTGAAAAAGAGCTTCAAGAGGAAATGAAAAAGAAAGCAACCGCTTCTACACTCCGTGTAATGCAGAGATTGCTTTTGAGAAAAAGTCTTATCAATGAAAACAGTCCTTATTTTGTCAGCATAGAAAGAGAATTTGTCGAGTATTTACACTTCCTCTATGCAATTTTAGATGATACCGACTTTTTGACAAAGACGACTCTTTTAGATGTTGAATGTGTTGCATCGCTAGTAAATAGACTCAAATCTCTTTTCAGTAAAAAAGAGGTGGAAGTGATCCACTTTGATGATATTGCCCGCGATGGGGATTTTGTAAAAAATGCGACTAAAAAGCTGCAAAAGAACGAAGATCTCTACTCTCTTTATCACAAAGTGTATAAAGGAAAAGAGCTTTTGATCGAAAAGACGATCGAAGAGCTCGATAACGCTTTATTCCAAGATACAAAAACGCAAAATGGATGCGCTTCAGTTGGGCAGTTTAAAATCTATTGTCCAAATATCCCAACACTCGAGCGGCATCGCAATAGAATTTACTCTCTTTTTGTCCAAAGAGCGGAAGAGATCTACCGTAAAGATGAAAAAATCGATATGCATCTTTTTATGGTGACAACGCTCATATCAGCAGAAGAGCTCCATTTGGGTAAATCAGATCGTTATGAGCACAAAGATGTTCTTTGCTGCTGGTATCCGCAAGAAAGTAAAAAAGGTGCGCTCCATCTAAAGTACTTCTTGCAAGAGTTTTTCGCTTTATCCTCGATGAAGGATATGGATATTGAAGTTAGCGTGTATGGACCAAGAAGAGAAGAGTTTCGCCGTTTGGTAGAAGGAGCGGCAAAAAGGCCTTTAATAAAGATCGAAGAATTTGCCAAAGAAAAAGCTTCTTTGCTTGTGATCAAAGTAGATCCTACTTCTATTAACTCTAGAAAAGCAAAAATTACCCCCTGCTTGCCATGGAATTAGTCCCTGTAGATCCAAGAATTGTTGTTGATTTGCGCTATGCAACAGCAAACAATTTCGTCGGTAGAGCTGTATACAATTTTGATGTCTGCTTGGTTTTAGAGCCGGTTGCAAAAGCGCTTTCAAGGGTGCAAGACCGACTTGAAACATTGGGAATGGGTTTGAAGATTTGGGATGGATATCGTCCTTTCAGCGTACAAGAGCTTTTTTGGGAAATCGTGCAAGATGACCGTTATGTAGCACCTCCTTCGATGGGAGGCAGGCACACAAGAGGAACTGCTGTCGATGTGACGCTTGTGGATAAAGAGGGGCGCGAATTAGATATGCCAACTCCATTTGATGAGTTTTCTGATAGAGCGCACAGAATTTATGTGTCTGAAGATCCGCTAAAAGAGCTCCACACAAGGCTTTTAGAAAAAGTGATGAAAGAAGAGGGTTTTATCGGTCTTGCAACGGAGTGGTGGCATTTTGATTTTCAGGATTGGCAGAATTACCCTGTCTTGTTTTTTGATCCTGTTTGTGGAAGGTATGACTCCCACAAACAGTAAGAGGAGATATCAATCTTCTGATTTATGATCGTGAGATTTTTGTCCTTCTTGTCCTTCCTCAAGGATTTCGAGGTTAACGCGGATACCGTTGCGGCTAGCTACTGACTGAAGAAGATTTCTTACAGAGTTGATGGTCTTTCCTTTTTTCCCGATGATTTTACCAATATCTGATTTAGCAACGCTAAGTTCAAGAATACGTACGTTAGTTCCCCCGATCTCTTTAATAGTAACTAGGTCAGGATTATCTACGAGATTTTTTACGATGTATCCGACAAATTCTTTCATGTTTCGTTCCTTGTTGGTGGTTTCCGGACATGGACTTAGGATAATGAAGCTAAAGATATTTCGCTATAATTTTTGTTGCCATGATGTAATGGCATTAGGCAGAGGCGCTTGTATGCAAATAGGTGTGTTTAAAAATGGATGTATGAAAGAGATTTTGTAAGCATGAAGTAGTTGTTTTGCTTCGCTAAGCTCTTCATTTAAGGATTTTGATCCATACACAGAGTCGCCTAAAATAGGGTGGCCCACAGCTTTGAGATGCACTCTGATTTGGTGCGTTCTTCCTGTGCGAGGACGAGCCTCCACTAATGAAAAAGCGCCGTTGGTCTTTAAATTGATGATGGTTGTCTCAGCGGCTTTGCCTGATTCAACGATGGCCATCTCTTTTCTTTTTGTGGGATGTCTTCCGATAGGCAAGGTGATTTTTTGATCTTTTACATTCCCTATACAGACAGCAATGTAGGTCTTTTCCATCAGGCGATTTTGGAAGAGTTCGCCTAATTTCCAGTGCGCTCTTTCTGTTTTTGCAACAAGTATTACTCCTGATGTTTCTTTATCAAGGCGGTGGACGATTCCAGGTCTTAAAGGAGCATTATCGATGAGAGGTAAGGATTTTAGGCGAAAGAGTAGGGCAGAGACAAGAGTGCCTTTCGGATTTCCAGGAGCAGGGTGCACTACCATATCGTTGGATTTATTGATCGCGATGATATCATCATCTTCGTAAAGAACATCTAACGGAATATTTTCAGGTTCTAATTTTAGCTCATCTGAGTAGACAAATTCGATTTCGATTTCATCGCCCGCTTTGACTTTTTCACGCTTTTTTTTGTGAACGCCGTTGACTAGAACGTATTCATTTTCAATTAGATGCTCAAAATATGAACGGGAAAATCCATCAAATAAGCGCGCAAGGGCTTGATCTAGACGCACATTGTCTAGTTGTTGATCAATCTTAGTATATGTCGTCATCGCCTTCGAGAGCCTTTTTGAGCTTTTCAGAAGCTTCGTGGGCTTTTTGTTGATCTTTTTTCATTTGATTCATGATATTTTTTTCCATCTGCTCTTTGAATTTTTTTGATTCTTCAGGGCTAAAATATCCACCAAATGACCAAGGATCATTAGGATCAGAAGCGGTTTGTCCTGTGGTTTCTTCAGTAGAAAAAGGGGCAGGATTCGAAGATGGATTACTACTCGAAGAGGAAGTAAAAGAACTATTAGGATTTATAGGGCTGCTTTCTGACATATATGTTACTATACTCATTGTACAACATTTTCGAGCTTTTATGAACACAAAAATTTTTTTTACTTTGCTTACTGCTTTATCTCTTCATGTATATGGCAGTGAAGAGAAAATCAACGAGATTGTCAATGAGACCATTAAAACTTTTGAGATTCCCGGAGCGGCCATTTCGGTAGTTAAAGATGGAAAAATTATTTTAAACAAAGGTTACGGTGTAAGAAGTCTTTTGAGTTCAAAATCTGTAGACGAGTTGACTGTATTTCCTATAGCTTCTTGCACTAAGGCGTTTACGGCGATGGCTCTTGGTATTTTAGTTGATAAAGAGCTGATAGAATGGGATGATAAAGTGATTGAGCACATTCCTGAATTTCGTTTGCATGATGTACATGCGACCTATTACAGCACAATACGAGATTTGCTTTGTCATATGTCGGGATTGCCGCGCCATGAAATCATGTGGTATTACTCTACATTTCCTAGATCTGAAATTTTGAATAAACTGCCTGGTCTTTCCTTGACAAAAGACTTACGAGCGCGTTTTCAATACAACAATTTGATGTATGCAGTGCTTGGAATCTTGATAGAAAAAGTGAGTGGAAAAACTTGGGAACAATATATTTCAGAAAACATCTTTCGTACTTTGAAGATGAAACGTTCTTTCTTTTCTTATCAAGAAGCGCAAAAGATGGGAAATGTTGTTTCTGCTCATACAAAAATCCATACAAAAGTGCAGCAAAGTCAATTTGTTGATTCAACCAATATGGGACCTGCGATCTCTATACATACTTGCGCTTCTGATATGAGTAAATGGATGCTGCTACAGCTAAATGACGGCAAGTATCAAGATAAACAAATCGTCGAGATGCAAACACTTAGTGAAATGCACTCTGTGCAAGCTGCGCTCCAAAACATTTACTACGAGCGATCTCCATACATTTTTGGATATGGTTTAGGTTGGTTTACAGGTATTTATGATGGCAATTACATCTTGATGCATGGCGGAACTGTGCATGGAGCATTATCGTATTTGGTGCTGATTCCCAAAGAAAATCTGGGTGTGATGGTCATGATCAATAGCGATCATGAAAACTATGTGCCTGAAAGATTGGCTTATGCAATTTGCGACATCATGATGCAAAAAGAGCCTGATTGGAGGCAAGAATTAGAGAAGAAAAAAGAGCAGATTCAATCAGATGTTAGCATAACGTATAGTGATGAATCTTCTGAAGAATTGCCGGCTCTTTTGTGTCCTGTTGAAAATTATTTAGGTAGATATTCTAATTCAGGTTATGGCGATGTAAAAATTGAAGAAAAAGCGAATGGCATGATTTTGACATACAATGGGCAGAGTTATCAGCTTAAACACAAAGGGTACAACCATTTTATGGCTCAATCTACTACAAAAAATGACTTGTGGATTCATTGCTGGTTTTATACAGATAGCAATGGCAAAATTTCTGATTGTTTTTTAGGTTTAGAGCCGCAGTTATGGCTTATAGCTTTTTCTAAAAAAAGCGACTCTACCTGATTTAAGGATTCGAGCAAAAGTGCATCTTTTGCTCTTACTCTAAATCAAAAGAATCTGTTGATGATAGTTCGCTCATCCCCTAAACTTGGCTATAAAGCTAAGAAATAAAAATAGGGTATTCTTTAGATCGATTTCTAAAGAATCAAGCTCCTCTATTTTTGATAAAGATGAAAATCTCATGATCAATGCAACGGAATCTCAATAGATGCAAATAGCAGTTGTTGGAGTCAATTTTAGACAAGCGGCTGTTGAAGTTCGAGAGCAATTCATACTCCGCTCAATAGAGCTTTTTAAGAAGCGATTTTCTTCATTTAGTCATGTGTTTTTAGCAACGTGCAATCGTGCTGAAATCTATTTTTCCTCACGCCATTTGCCGATCATCCAAGAGATGATTTTGCAAGAGCTTGACCATGTTTATATCTTTAATGATGAAGCATGTTTTGCTCATCTTGCAAAAGTGACATCCGGCTTAGATAGTGCGATACTTGGAGAATCTGAAATCCAAAGGCAAGTAAAAGAGGCCTATAAACTAGCGATAAGGCAGCAAAAGCTTCCTTCAGAGCTCCACTTTCTTTTTCAAAAAGCGTTAAAACTTGGTAAAATGGTCCGATCCAGCTGCCTATATCGACAAGCATCAGGTCTTAAAGAAGTCATTTCCCACCTTTTGAAAAAACATGTCGATCCCAATACGGCTATTTTATTTATCGGATATTCACAAATCAACCGCAGGATTATTAACCATTTACAGCATTTGGGGTGGAATTCTTTGACTCTTTGTACAAGAAGTCCATCGGTGGTGAACATCAAAAATATCAAAGTGATCGATCATCAGAGCATTGATTCATGGATAAATTATCCTGTTGTGATTGTAGGGGTAAAAGAGAGTAGCTACTTGCTCAAAAAAATAGATCAAAAGGTGTCTACGAAGTGCCTTATCGATCTATGTGTTCCAAGAGGAGTTGATCCAAGTATTGCCTTTTTGGTCGAAGGGGGATTTTGGAATATTGATGATCTCATGGATTTTCAAAAAAAAGAATTCAAGCCTACATTTGATGCAGCACCTTTAGAAAGTGAGATTGCTCAAAAAGCGATTTTTTATCATCTAGATTATCGCAAAAAGATGGAGAAAAAAGGGCGTTATCTAAAAATTGAAGAGCCTATCAAAGAGATTTGTTCGATAGGCTCTAAAAGATAAATCAATATGCGCAGTTACCAGGCGAACGAGGATAGGGGATTACATCACGGATGTTTTCCATTCCAGTTACGTATTGGACCAATCTTTCAAATCCTAGGCCAAATCCTGCATGAGGGTTAGAGCCAAATTTGCGAAGTTCTAAGTACCACTCATACTCTTCTACTTTGAGCTTAGCATCTTTGATTCTTTGTAAAAGCACGTCGTAGCGCTCTTCACGTTGGCTTCCCCCAATAAGCTCGCCGACACCAGGAACAAGAAGATCCATAGCAGCAACGGTCTTTTGATCATCATTCAAACGCATATAGAAAGCCTTGATAGCAGCAGGGTAGTTATAAATGATCACAGGACCTTTAAAGTGCTTTTCTGCTAAAAATCTTTCATGTTCAGATTGTAAATCCAGCCCCCAAGAACATGGGAAGACGAATTCTTGTTTTGAATCTTGTAAAATTTTGATGGCATCTGTGTAGCTTACTCTTTGACAAGGTTTATCTACCACAAATTGAAGCCTTTCAAATAGCGACGGATCAATATACTGAGAAAAGAACGTCAAATCCTCACGGCAATTTTCCAATACATCTACAACAAGGTAGCGTAAAAAATCAGCAGCTAAAGCCATGTCATCTTCTAGATTAGCAAAAGAAATTTCTGGTTCAATCATCCAAAATTCTGCAAGGTGGCGAGATGTATTGGAGTTTTCAGCGCGAAATGTAGGTCCAAATGTATAAACATCGCTCATCGCTGCTGCAAAAGCTTCCACATTCAATTGGCCTGATACAGTTAGATAAGCATTTTTGCCAAAAAACTTTTCTTTTGGCGTGTCTACATGAAACAACTCTCCTGCACCTTCACAGTCAAGTGAAGTAATGATCGGGGTGTGGATATATTGGAAGCCCCTTTCTTGAAAAAACTTATGTGTAGCAAATGCTAAGCGGCTTCTTACTCTTGTTACAGCTCCCATAGTGTTTGTTCTAGGTCGTAAATGGGCAATCGTTCTTAGATACTCAAAAGAGTGCCTTTTCTTTTGCAAAGGAAAATCGCTAGGAGCTTCTCCGATAACTGCTACTAAGTCTGGTTTGATTTCAACAGCTTGCCCTTTTGCTGGACTTTCCATTACAACACCGCTTACACGTATGGCAGCACCTGTTTGGATTTTTTCCATGAGCTCTTGGTAATTCGGTAATGATTCTTCAATCACAATTTGTAAATTTGATACTTGTGATCCGTCGTTGAGTTCAACAAAAGAAAACGAGCTTTGTTTTCTTACCGTGCGCACCCACCCAGCAACAGTGACATGTTTTCCTATCAGTGAGAGATCTTCTTTGATCTGTTTAGTTTTTAGCTTTTTCATCATATCCACCTTCAAATAATCAACCAAGATTATCAACTCTTAAGAGAATTGACGCAAGAATTTTACCGTCTCTGATCCTTTAATTTTTGAACGCTAAAAAAAGTAGCGATCAGCTAATGATCGCTACTTTTTGATGACAAAAGCCCTCTTTTGTTCTAAAAGAGGGTTAGCTAAATGAAAACATAGCTTCTTAATCCGAAGTATTCAGTGGATCTGGAAATAATTTTCATTTAAAGTATATTCGCTAAGATTTTTTATTTCTTGTTCTGGATCAAATAATGTTTCAAGATCAAGGCTGTCATTACGTTTACCGTCTACTCTATATTGTCCGCTGTCGAGTTTCATCGCTATATCAAGAAACAAGAGACAATTTTTATAAGCTTCTGCATCTTTTTCTTGGTTTGTTTCTGGATCTGATTCAAGACGTGTCAATAAAGCGTTGAGAGGCTCAAGAGAGTCATCTTTCCCTGTTCTTGCTTTAAGCCAATTTTGCAGTGCATGGGTGTCTAGTGCATAAGCATCTAATTCAACTGGAAACCACATAGTTACTGCTTCTTTTAAAGCGGCATCGTCCGAAAAAGACTTTCTTAAGTTCAGTGCCTCTGATACAGGATTGCTTGTATTTGAAGTTGGTGTAAAAAGATGGTTTTTTAAGCATTCGTAAGCGTTGTCTACTTTATTTTTTTTAGGAAAAGAGGTAACGGTAAGCTCTATAGCATTATCCATGGACACTCGATCACTAAAACTAGCCGTACTATGCTCACTATTTTCTGTAGGGGATGAGCAATAATGATATATTTGACAGCCTATAAATACGATGATGGGAATAACAGTAATGATAGAAATAGCCCAAATAGCTGCAACTTTTGCATATTCGTATGAAGATGGATTTTCTCCTAAATAAAAGGCGTCACAAAAAGACTCTATGCAGGTGACTTGACGATCTCCCAAAGAGCCCAGTGTTTTGTCAGAAGGTTCGGGATTAGGAGTATATCTTAAATTTGTTAGCTCGATAGTTGACATAATCGCGCCTATAATTAATTTATATTACTAATTATAGCACGTTAACAAATAAAAATCTAATTATTATACATTAACTAAATTATTAGAGTAGGAGCGAAGTAGCTCGATTTCCTTTGGCCATAACTCAGGATCAGGGGTTTCCAGATACATGGGCAAGGTAGAAAGGAGGGGGTGCTGCATGATGCATTTGAATCCTTCAAGGCCAATTTCCCCTTTTCCTAAGGAGGCGTGCCTATCGACTCTTGAACCCAGGGGTTTGAGCGAGTCGTTGATATGGAGGGCTTTAAGATATTTCAATCCTATGACCTCATCGAATTCTTTCAAGGTAGCGTCTAAGGCCTCTTTGGTGCGGATATCATAGCCTGCAGCAAAGATGTGGCAGGTGTCTATGCAGACGCCGATCGGAAGATAGGGGTGGACTTTATCTATAATGTACTTGATTTGCTCAAAGCGGTGGCCAACGCAAGTTCCCTGACCTGCAGTGGTTTCTAATACTAAAAGGGTGGAGCCCTTTTTTACCATATTGGCACATTCAATAAGACTAAGAGCGATTTGGTCTAAACAACCTTCTTCTGTGCCGGTTGTGTAAGCTCCTGGGTGGAAATTGAGATAATCGATGCCAAGGGTATGGCAGCGCTCTAACTCTGCGGTAAAGGCAGTTTTGCTTTTTTCAAGAAGCTCAGGATTGTTAGAGCCAAGATTGATGAGGTAGCTATCATGGCTCATCACCACTTGGATGCCGGTTTCTTCCTTGAGAGCATTCCATTTGGAAATTTCTTCAAGGGGGATAGAGCGACCCTTCCACTGCTTTTGGTTGCTGGTAAAGATTTGAACAGTGGTTGCTCCAATTTGTTTGCCTTGTACAAGGCCATTGTAACAACCACCTGCCGTAGATGTATGCGCTCCAATAAGTAGAGGCTTTTTCATCTTAGGTTGTGTGTGCTAAGAATTCGCAAACTAGAGGCACGTTCACAATGATCGGAAGTGCGATCTGGTCAGCTTGTGGTACAGAAAGAAGGGTTCCTGTGAACTTGTCAGCTTCTAGGCTTAAGTAGGAAGGAACTTCTTTAGCTGTGTTAGCTAGTGACTTTTGGATGAGATCGCTCTGGCGAGATTTCTCGCGTAGAGTGATTTTCATTCCTGGTTTCACTTGGAATGAGCGCACATTCACAATTCTGCCGTCTACTAAGAAATGGCGGTGTGATACGAGCTGCTGCGCGTGGAAAATGGAAGAAGCCATTTTCAAGCGGTATACAACTACATCAAGGCGTGATTCTAGTTGAGCCATAAGCTCATCAGGTGTTTTTCCCGTGCGGCGGATCGCTTCGCGGTAGTAGCGAACGAGCATGTGCTCAGGAATCATCCCATAGACAGCTTTAAGTTTTTGTTTTTCTTCTAGCTGTGCGCCGTAGTCTGATTTTTTCTTCTTTTTTGCGCCGTGCATTCCTGGCGGATTCTGGCGATTTCTCATCGGATTGCGTGCTTTCTCGAATAGATTGACGCCAAAACGTCTTGCAATTCTATTTTTCGGTCCGGTATAGCGAGCCATATTTCTCCCAAACTAATTTGATATCCGTAGGAGCATAATCAAGATATCCATTTAAAGCAAGTGGTAATTTTTTTCTTTAAAACAAGCTTTTCCATAAGAGGGGACAGGGCCCGGCCAAGGGAGTGCCAAGAGTGGGTATATACACAATCAACAATCATCTAAAATTTAATTACACTTAATTACAGCAACTTAAATTTATTATTAAAAATTATAATAGATATTAATAAATTATTTATTTTATAATATATAAACTAAATTAATTTTAATAATAGGATTATATCATGAGCCACTTGCAAGTTGTTTTTCATTCTAGAGGAGGGAATGGGCATATAGCTGTTGGGAACGCGTTAAATGATCGTTGGACCGCCCAAGGAGATGGATACACAGCTCGTTCAGTGGATGTCTTAGGTGATGGGATGTTTAACATGTCATTACCCGGACTACAGTCCAAGTTAGGCGATATGATGGTGAAAAGCTGGGATGAAACGCAGATGCATGGCAAGGTGCAAGATTTAACAAGCCTTGCGAAAATGCAAAAATATGTCAATTTGATTGGTCATGATAAAGCGGTCGAGAAATTTGTTAAACAATTGCAATCTTGCGATGTGGAGCCTGAAAAAATTGTATCTACACAGCCTCTATAGATCAAGGCTCTAGTTGAAGCAGTCCAAAAGGTAAATCAAGAGAGGGGCTGGAACATGAAAGTTGATGTCTACATGACAGATCTACCTACAAAGCATGCCAGCCACTTTTTTAATTCGTTAAAATCTATTGGAGAAAATGAAGCTCTTTCTTCTTTAGTTACTGTCTATGCGCCATGTAGGCCGCTTTGTAAAAAAGGGGAAACAGAAGAGCAGTTTTGGCAAAGACATATTGGTAACATGACTGTTCGGTATGTAGAAAGATTGCCTATACGAGAGGCGTTTTTTGAAACACCGTGCACAATAGGTGAAGCTGTTACTATTCCTTTAACTATTCACGATCAACAAGAAATGAGAAATCTTGATGTGAACGGTGTGCAAAGTGGAAGTATTGCTTTCGATGAATCTACTGAAACAGCGAATATTTCCATAGCAGAAGAAGATAAAGTAGCGCTTGTGATGTTAGGCAGTAAGCCTCCTAAAGAAAGCGTGATCCAATATGTGAATGCATTTATTGAAAATAAGAAAAATGCTTCAGAAGAAGGCAACCAATATCTTTTTGTCTACTGTGGAGAGCCAAATAGCCAAAAAAATCAAAATGAGCTTTTACAAGACGTGTACGAGGTGATAGAGGCTCGTCGACAGGGAAATCCCGAAGCCTTCAGCCGTTTACGAGTGGTGCCTTTTACTTATCAAGATGGAAAGACTATTGCTTCATTATTTCATCGATCAGATGAAGTTTTAACTAAATCTGGTGGTTCTACTTGCTTTGAGTTAATGCATATTGAAGAAAAAGCTAGAGAAAAGGGAAAGCAAAGGGATGTGCACATCCATGTCGAGGGGGAATATGCGCCTGAAATTTCAGTTGATGAGATGATTGAAAAAGGAGCCCCATTATGGGAAGGTGGCAATATCCGGCTACTTTTAGACAGCGGAATGCAAGTTCATATCACAACCCCTGAAACGTTTTTGCAAAAAATAGATCGTCCTCAAAGAGCGGCTAAAACAACACTTGAAAAAGCGCAAGAAGTACTTCAAGCTCCAAAAAAGATCGCTGCAAAGAAAGAAGAATTGATGAAAACAGCGCAAGTGTTTTTTGCGCAGATTGCTGAAGAAAACCCTGATGTAGTCGAAAAGATTTCAGGGATGGCAGAGCAGCTATTTTCGCTTAGTGGTGCAAAATCATCAGCTCAAGATTCAATGCCGGAAAAAAATGAGCATGAAGATCTAAAATATGAAGAAGAGAGCTTGCCTCCAGTGTTTCGCCCTATTAGCCGTTCAATAGATTCACAAGCTACTTCATCAGAGGCAAGTAGTGTTTCTAGACAAATGGCAATGAGGGAAGAGACGGCTTTGATTACCTCGATTCCTAAGGCTTCAAGAAACCTTGTCAAAACGAATATGCTTCCTACCATGGCTAAAGGGGGGATTTTCGAATTGCAAAAATTGCAAAATGCTAAAGAAATTGCACAAATTGACGCTGATATCAGTCCGCTTGCACTGCTTGGGGTCATTATTACTGAAAAAGGCTCAATAGAAAATTTTAAAACTATTCATGACAGAGTTGTTTTTGGGAACAATTTGTTTAATGCTATGGTAAATAAATCAGATGAAAAGCGTAAGAAAATGCCAAAAGATCAGTGGGACAAAGAAGCCAAGCAATTAGCTCTTCTATGTGGACTCGATGAAGGGGCCTTTTTACAAAAAACGACAAAAGAAGTGGCTGAAATTGTGTACAGGCGAGCTGATGAATTCCATATTTCTATCAATAGAGCGCTATCAGGCGGCAGCGTGGCATCTTCTACAACATCTGGGCTTTCTTCTTTGACAACATCAAAAGCTTCTTCAGCTGCAAGAAGAGTGATAACGCGAAACGAGATGGAGGATTTGCTCTCTATAGGAGATATGTCAGAGGGGATAAGAAGTCCTTATGGACAAAAACTTTCACCCATGACTGATGATATCAGCTTGACAACCGGGTCTTTATCTTCTGCGTCTTCTGCTAATCTCAATGGCACTTTATTAGAAGATCAGGTTGTAGATTCTTTACTCACGGTATTAGCTATTGGAGAGAGCTCTCAGCTTGTTGCTTTAAAACAAGATCGAATTCAAGGTGTTTCTATTCATGAGAGATGGAAGCAAATGAATCCGTTTGTCTTTTTTAGCCTAGCGTTATCAAACACAACGCGCGTAAATCTTCTTCAAAAGATGGCAGCTAGAAAATCTCCATCTATGCTTATACGCTATACAAGTTCTGGTTCAATTATGAATAAACTTGTAAAAGTGGTAGAGCAGCATAGAGATCTTATGGGATCAGAAGAATGGAATAGACAGTTGGATAGATTTGCAAGATTTCATGGAATCGACCCAAATATGCTTAAACAGAGTGATAATACTAAAGATTTTGTGAATATCTTGATCACCAATGCTAAGTTTATTCATGAGCAAAGAGCTTTAAGGGCAAGAGCTAGGTAAATCTTTATTTGGCAAGCCCTTTAGAAGAAAAACTGAAGGGCTTAGCTTAAGATAAACGCTTTAAGAGGGGCTTGCTTGTAAAGTGTCTGTTTGGTAATATGCTTTTCTATGGACTACGCTGTAATTGCATATTATCATTTTTTTCATGTTGAAGACCCGCATGCAGAAGCAAAAAGCCATAAGGCTTTTCTTGCATCTCTTGAAGGCAAAGGACGTATTTATTTTGCCGAAGAGGGAGTGAATGCGCAATTAGCTTTGCACAAAAAGCATCTCAACGCCTACTACCAATATCTACAAAATGATTCTCGCTACGAAGGGGTCGATATCAAGATCCAATGGTTTGATGAGCCTCCTTTTGCAAAATTGACGGTCAAAGGGAAAAAACAGCTTGTAGCACTTGATCGAAAAGTGGATCTTTCCAATAGAGGCGAATACATGACGCCGACAGAGTGGAAAGAGCAGCTTGAAAGCAAAGATGCAAACACTGTAGTTATTGATGTACGCAATAACTATGAATCTGCGATTGGCCATTTTAGCGGAGCAATCAAGCCTGATGTAGCAACGTTTAGAGAATTCAATCAATGGCTTGAAGATTTCAAAAAAGAACACGATCCAAAGACTACCAAGTTGATGACCTACTGCACAGGTGGAATTCGCTGTGAAATTTTCTCTCCGCTTCTTAAGGAAGCAGGATATGAGCATGTCTACCAACTCAAGGGTGGAGTGATTCGCTACGGTGAAGAAAAAGGTGATACCCATTGGGAAGGAAAATTGTTTGTCTTTGATGACAGGCTAGTCATACCTTTAGACACAATGAAGGAAAACACCATTGGCTCTTGCCATTTTTGCTCAAAAGCAGCTGATACTTACTACAACTGTGCGAATATGGATTGCAACGCGCTTTTCGTAGCGTGTAGCGATTGCATATCAAATACCTCAGGATGCTGCGGCACGCATTGTCAGCATACAGGCAGAGTGCGAGCTTTTGACTCCACAACGCGTGTTAAGCCTTTTCGCAAACTAGCTCATGATGAAAAATTAGCTTTGTCTTCCGGAAAATAACTCTTCAGCGATTTTGCTTACCAAACCAGATAAAGGAATTTCTTGCATTTGGGAAAACTGTGTTGCGTGGGTTAAAATTGCAAGAACTTGTAAATCTTCATACTCTATTTTTTCAGCAGTAGCTAGGGCACACTCCTTGCAGCAAAGTCTTTTTTCAAAAAAACGTTCAGGGATATTTTTATGGCACATTTCACACTCATCAAAAACTGGAAGAAGGCCTTCGTAGCGAAGTAGCTTGAGGTAAAAGCTCGCTAAAAGGGTTTCGGGATAAGGGAACTGTTTGAGTGCTTGAAGGTAGGCTGCAAGTAAATCAAAGAGTTTTTTTTGAGGCCTTCCTGGAAGCTGCGTTAATAAAATGGCATTAGCCATTTTGCCTGCAGCTTGCAAAGACGCTAGATTTTCTCTTAAGTGCAAATAAGGATCTTCAATTTTTCCTTCTATCAGCTTGCATAGATCAGATTTGGTTTTTGAAAGGACAAATTCTGCTTTGATCAAAAGTGAGGTAAGGATTTTTTTGGTTTGATCTTTTGCATCAATTTTTTTTGCTACAAATGAGGCAATCCCCATCTCGCGAGTAAACAAGGTGACTATGCGCTGATCATCTTCTTTTAGTAAGATTGTGCGTAAAGTAATTCCAGAGGTTGCGATAAAACTCTGTTTTGTCATATGCTATATTCTCTTCTGCACCGATAGCTCAATCGGATAGAGTACCTGGCTTCGAACCAGGTGGTTAGAGGTTCGAGTCCTCTTCGGTGCATTATATAAATGGCTTTGCCTTCGGGCAAAGCGTTTTTGTTTAGGTTAATGATGCTTGGGGGGTAATAAGCTACCGTCAAGTGATCCTATAAATGTCTTAAACATATATCATCGCTTAGATTCAATACTACTTATGATACATATTTACGGAAAAAATAAGGAATCTTTTTGCAAAGAGCTCACTAAGGATTTAGGGAAAGGGGAGATCTACGCTAAAAAACTTTATCAAGCATGGATGAACCAAGGAAGGCTTTTGGCAGAAGAGGAAGTAGAGCCCCAAGCTAGAAAACTTTTAAAAGAGCTCATTTCCCGTACAGATTTTTCTTTGCCGGTAGTAGAAATGCCGATGAATCAAGATCAGACCTATAAATACCTTTTGCGCCTACACGATCAGCTGGCTGTAGAATTTGTGGTTATCCCCATGCAAGCGGGGGCTACTTTATGTATCTCATCTCAAGTAGGCTGTCTTAAAGGGTGCCGTTTTTGTTCTACAGGAACAATGGGTCTTATCAGAAATTTAGAAACTTACGAAATTGTAGCGCAGGTCTACCACGCGATCCATACTCTAAAAAATAAAATACGCAATATTGTCTTCATGGGAATGGGAGAGCCTTTTGATAATTTTGATAACGTCATGCAGGCGATTTCTATTTTAACAGATCCCCATGGCTTAGCTCTTGGTAAAAGGCATATTAGTGTGTCTACGAGCGGAGTTGTGGATAAAATCTACCGATTTGCAGATGAAGCAGATGAAGCAATCAATTTGGCGGTTTCTGTGAATGCCCCAAATGATGAGATTCGCACAAAAATCATGCCTGTTAATCGCAAGTGGAACATGGCGAGTTTAAAAGAGGCCATGCAGTATTATTTAAAATCGCCTAAAAGGGAAATTTTGGCAGAGTATGTTCTTTTAGCCGGAGTAAATGATCAAGATGAGCATGCGCATTTGCTTTGTGATTACTTGGAAAATTTGCGTGTGAAAATCAATGTAATCCCTTACAATTCAGGTGTTAACTCTAGGTTTACAACAAGCTCTCAAGAGAGAATCGACCGATTTATGCAAATACTGCGCAGTCGAAATTTTTGCACCTTGTTGAGACAAACAAAAGGGGAAAAAATTATGGCAGCCTGCGGACAGCTTGTTAAGTAGCCGTGTTCTTTTTTGTTGATCTGATTTTAATAAAATTAAGTGCTTCAATTTCAATTTGTTGCCTAGATTAATTCTTGTGAGTTATTTGATTTGGAAAGCTTTAGTCAAAAAACGAACTTTTGGGCAAAGAAGGGATCGATATTCTCTGATTTTTGGGGGGTAGGCAAAGGGAGTTTTAAGCTTTTCTTTAAGATATCTTATTAAAAATGAAATCATAATCTACTAATGTTTAGCGATTTATTATTAAAGAAGATTTTAATAGATGTGAAATTTATAATTAGCTAATGTAAATCGGTAAGACAACCAGAGGTAGGTTATGGCACAGAGAGCGAATCATTTTGAAGAGAATTCCGAAAATCCTTTGAAAGTAACTGTCGTGGGGAGAAATTTACCTGTGACTGATGCACTCAAGCAGCACATCATGGATAAGATGGCTCGGATTGAAGAAATCACTCCGCAAGTAATCGATGCAATTGTATATCTAGAAGTGCAAAAAACAGAACAACGGGTAGAAATCCTTTACAAGTTTTCCCATTTTAAGGTGGTTGCAAAAGCGACATCTCATGATATGTATGAAGCTTTTCACATGGCTTTAGGACATTTGCGTCGAAAATTGCGTAAATGGAAAACTAAAATACAAAACCATCACGCCAAAAAGCTCTCTCAGGTGGAATTATCTGTGCAGGTGCTTGATAAAAGCAAAGATGAGCTCAACGATATCAACGATCAGATCGTAGATGAGAACTTTTTGCACATAGAAAAAGAATTTGAGCTGCCTAAAGTAGTAAAGAAGAAAAAGCGTCCTTTAAAAACGTTAACTATGGAAGAAGCGGTCATGAAAATGGATCTTACAGACGATCATTTCATGGTTTATCGTTCTGAAGAGGATCAAAAAATCAAAGTGATATATGTCAGACGCGATAAAACACTTGGCGTCATCGAAGTTGAATAGACCAGAAGAAGTCGTTCGGCAAGAACTTCTTCATAAATTGCTAGCGCTGGGTTACCCTAAAAGCCTTCTTTTAGTGGAAAAAGAGCTCAGCGCTTTACCTCATATACAAGAAAAGGCCCCTAACAGACGATTAGACATTGTTTGTTTAGCAAAAGGGTTAATGTTGGAGCATCCGTTTTATCCTCTTCTTTTAATCGAGTGCAAAGCGCATCAAATCGATCGCAAAACGATTTCTCAAGTGATAGGATATAACCGATTCGTTCGCTCTATTTTTATTGGTGTTGCAAGTCGATCAGAGTTTTACTTAGGGCGTTATGACCATAGATTAAAAGAGTATACATTTTCTTCATCACTACCCACATATCAAGAACTTTTTGAGGAAGCACTGTGCTCTATTACGAACACTTAGACTTAGTAAGAGAAAAAAATCCGGTGTTGGGATTTCTTTTGCGAAATCCTGAAAAGCTGCAGTCAAAAAAAGAGCAAAGATTTCCTCAGTTCGAAAAAGCTGAAGTTTACTTTCTTTACAATGTGCAAGATCCCGAGATTTTTTTAGAGCTTTTAGAGCAAAATGTTCCTATCTGTCTTATTTATGCAGATGTAAAAATAGCTTCGTTATTTCTTCATGAGAGATACGCTAAAGAGTTTTTAAGCCATCCCAAAGTAGCAATCCATTTACTCAGTGATCAAGAAGAAGAATATATACAGATAGCTTGGCGCTATATTTTCATGAAAAAAAGGCATGTCAATCAAGAACATGATGCAAACTCTGTTAAAGAGCGTCTAGAAAATACCTTTTTTTCTGTAGAACTTGTTGTTTCAGATTATAGAAATCTAGGTGTGGATATTCTTTCTAATGTGTACAGCAATCTGATGCGGAGCCAAGAAATCTTTTTGGTAGATGAAAAAAGTGTGGATTTATCGAAAGTGCCGGTCTTGATTTGCGGAGCTGGACCCAGTTTAGTCAAAAATTTAGATCTTTTATATGCTTTACAAGAAAAAATGGTGATTGTTGGGTGTGGATCTGCAATCGAAATGCTGATCAACAAAGGCATCTATCCCCATTTAGCAGTTTTTATTGATCCAGATCCACCTCTAGAAAAATTGCAAAAGTTGGATCGTTTTAGTATGCCGCTTTTATATCAAAATCGGGTTTCAAAAGATGTATTTCGTCTTCATCAAGGCAAAAAAATCTGGATGGGGAGCGCAGAAGGATATCCTAGTGAAATGTGGTTATTAGAAAATCTAGGTGTTGAGAGATTCTTTTTTGATGCGGGATGGAACGTAGCTAATTTTGCCCTCTTCAGTTTATATCATATGAATGCTCGGCAAATGTATTTAATAGGTGTAGATAGTGCTTATCAGCAAGAAAGCGTTAAACACGATGAATGGAAAATGGAAAATCAGCAAGGAAAGTCTATTGTCACGAGAAAAGATCTTTTTCTTGGGGCAAAGTGGATTTCTGATTTTGCAAAACAGCATCCTGATTTGGAGCTAATAAACTTAAGTTCTGAGGGTTTGGCAATGGAAGCTGTTTTGACTATGTCTTTAGATTTAGTTAAGACAAAGATAAAAGATATTCAGCCAGAAAAGATCGTAGAAGAGCTCTTCATCAACATGAAAAAAATCCAGATCGATCCTTCTTTGCTTAAAATATTATTAGATCGATTAAAACTGAGCTTTTTGACTTCAAAAGCGCTCATTGAAGAGTGTCTAAAAGTGAGATCATCATTTAGTTACGCTCTGTTTGAAGCAGATATTGAAAATGAGATTGCTTATCAGTTTGTATTAGCACCTCTTTGGCAGATTTGGAAGCCTATTTTGCTTAAGCATGAAAAGCAAGATGAAGATTTGCAAAAAGTGTTATTTTTTCAGCTTGTTGCAGGTAAGCATTTACAATTAATAAATGAGGTTTATGCGTAGTGGCTGACATAGAGTGTTTTTATTTTGAAAATGGGTCAATAGCTTCAGAACTTAAGTATGAAAATGGCAAGCTGCATGGCAAAAGTGTTTTTTATCACCTCAATGGATCGATTGCTGCAGAAAAGCATTTTCTTTTTGGTCAAAGAGAGGGTGAGAGCCGCTATTTTTATGAAAATGGATCGTTAAAGCTCAGTGAAAGCTATCAAGATGGCCGTTTAGAAAATGTTGTTAGGTATTTTTCTGAAGAAGGTGTTTTATTGAGAGAAACCCACTATAAAAATGGATGTAAAGAGGGTGAAGATTCTATTTTTGATAGGTCAGGCAGGTTAAAAGAGATAGGATCATTCAAGGAAAATCATCCGATTGGGTTGCATCAGCTTTTCTTTGAAGATGGCTCGATCCAAGAAAAGATCTTTTATCACGACAAAGATCATTTCGATAAATGGGTGTTTAATTTGGAGCAAGAATTGATCTATGAGGGTTTCTATGATCAAAACATGGTCTATCGAGAAACAAAAATCGATCATCAAGGCAAAATCATCAAAAGAGTAGGACGATGGATCAACAAGCAACTAGTTTGGGAGTAAAGGGTTTTTTCGATCGCTACCCCTATTTTTCTTTTTTGATGAGCATCTACTCTTTAAAAGATGTACATTTTGAAGAAGATGTTCTCTATTTAGCAAATGAAATCAAAGATTTGCATGTATCGGTTTTGTTTGTGTATGGAATAGGATTAGGCAAGTGCCATGATATTCTTAAAAACTGGCTAGATCAAGATCCTCTTAGGCAAGTAGTTTTTTTAGAGCATGATTTTTCTGTGATATCCAAAGGGGCTCTTGAAGGGGTATTGGATCAAATTTTTGCAAGCGAACGATTCCATCTTTGTTTTTCTGAAAGTAAAAACGATCTTGCTGAGCTAGCAGCTATTCAATTTGCATCGCATTCAATCGAAGTAGTTTGCCAAAAAAAATATAAAGAGATTGATGGAGCTTTTTTCAAAAGGCTTAAAAGCAATCTAATGAGACTAAGTGTTCTATCTTTTGCTAAAGTGCAAGAGAAGATGCACTATCACCATCTTTTTAAAAATATGGTCTCTAATTTTGCTTCTTTAGAAAAGGCTTTTAATGTCCACAAGATGGAAGGATCCTTTAAAAATTGCGCTGCATTTATTGTAGGAGCTGGGCCTTCTTTAGCTCAAGCGATACCAAAATTGAAATCATTTGAAGAAAAAGCACTGATACTTGCTGGTGGCTCATCTATTATTGCGCTGGCTAAATCGGGAATAGAAGCTGATTTAGGATTTGCTATCGATCCTAATCGCGAAGAGTATACAAGATTGAAACAAGCGCATTTTCTTTCTATGCCGCTGATTTTCGGCTCTCGATTGCAAAAAGATGCAAGAGAGATTTTTGCGGGGGCTAAAGGATATGTTAAAACAGCAACAGGTGGCCCTTTTGAAGCTTGGATGGAAGAGGTTCTCAATATCGAAGGAAACTCTTTATTAGGCATAGAAGACTACGAAGCATTATCTGTGACAATCATAGCTGTAAAAACAGCGCTTTTACTGGGCGCAAATCCAATCATTTTTGTGGGAATGGATCTAGCGTATCAAAATAAAGAGCGGTATTTACCTGGAATACTGCCTAAGACAACGCTTGCCTTGGAAAAAGATATTGTGGATCAAAGAACTTCTGAAGCGAGCATAAGAAAAAAGGGTAGGAAAGGGAAGTTTGTAGAGACAGCGTATAAATGGGTAATGGAATCTAGATGTCTATCGAATATTGCTAAAATGCACCCACAGACAAGATTTATTGATGCAACTGAAGAGGGGCTTTTGATCAAAGGTATTGAGATGGTGAGCTTAGATCAAATAGAGCTTTCTTCTTCTTATCCGCTCAAAGCAAAAATTCATAAAGAAATAGAAGAAGCTAAATTATCTTTAACAAAAAAACAGATCTATGAGCCTTTAGAGCGCCTTAAGCAAAGTTTTGAGAATGTAAAAAATTGTATAGAGGAAATACTTCTTGATCCATTAATGCCGAAATCGATTGTGTTGGAGCTCGATATTAAAAGTGAGATCGCTTATGAGTTGATTCTTTGCCATTTTGATCATCACAGTCCGATCATTTCTGAAGAAGGAAAGCACATCGTCAATACCTACTTGGAGACGCTATGTTTACAGCTAATGGATTGATTGTTTATCAATTACCAATTTTAGAAGACAATTTTAGCTATCTAATCAAGCAAGATAGAAGCAACGAAGCATTAGCTATTGATCCAGGTGACGCGGATAAGGTCATGAAATTAGTCGAAGAGAAGGGAATGGATCTTAAAGCAATTTTGATCACCCACGTTCATGCCAAGCACGTCCAAGGGGTGCACGAAATCAAGGCAAAAACGGGCTGTTTAGTCATTGGACCGCCAAATGCAGGTTTTGAAGAAATTGATCAAGACGTGGCTGATGATGAAGAGTGCTCTATAGGTCTATTTTCTTTTCAGACACTTTCAACTCCTGGACACACCAAGGATTCTCAGATTTATCTTTTTGAAGATTTTCCCCTCATATTTTCAGGAGATACTCTACTTTTAGCAGGAGCGGGAAGGATTTTTGAAGGCAGCACTCAGCAGATGTATAACTCTTTAAAGAAAATTCGCTCATTAAATCAAAAAACGCATATTTTTTGCGGGCATAATAGCTATGAAAAAAACCTTCTATTTGCCCTTGGATTAGAGCCGGAAAACGAAGAAATTTATAAACGGCTAGAAACTCACCGGATTAGATCTATCACAACAACTACACTTCAAGATGACCTTTTAGTCAATCCCTTTTTGCGCTTAGACGATCCCAAGCTGCACCACGCTTTAGGATTCAAGCATAAGCCATCAGATTTACAAGTTCTTGAGGAGTTGAGAATCAGACGCAATCAATTGTCATAAAACTATAGATTTATTTTTTCATTTTTCGTTAATCTTTCGAATTGAAAGTATTTTAGGCAATATAGATGAGAAAATTTTTACCACTTTTTTTTATTTTTTTTAGCACTTTGTATGCCGAATATCTAGACGTAGATAAGCTTTTTCTTCAAAGATCGCAAAGATATTCTCTAAAAGATGCGGATAAAATCATTGTTTTTTCAGCAAAAAGAA
>Ga0194118_10001261_pt1 | contig 37342 bp, 39 predicted proteins | sample TA2MahsurfametaG_2_FD_148662 | JGI IMG/M metagenome (GOLD analysis project Ga0194118, IMG submission 148662) | Freshwater microbial communities from Lake Tanganyika, Tanzania - TA2015013 Mahale N5 surface | ecosystem: Environmental > Aquatic > Freshwater > Lake | place: Tanzania: Lake...
AAATAAATGAGTTTTTATCTGTGTTAAACTAATATAATAATATATTATGTTATCTTGGATAATTCAAATTACAATAATATCAATCGTTTTAATATTTTTAGTGCATCATTTGATTAATTTTTTTAAATCTACGCTTACTGTTCCTAAAATAAAAGATTTAGTAAATACACCAGTTCAAAAATATGAAAATATGTATAATATTATTAATCAACATAAACCTGTAAATAATAATTTAGAATTAAATAAAGAATACACATTAATAGATTTACTCCCAAAAAAAGATGAACCAAATATGAAAAGTGAATTGAAAAATTTTTTGAAATCTCAACTTCATAGTTCACAAGGCACTGATATAATGGCTTTAGAAACATCAAATAATTCTTATTCCAATTATTAAATGATATAAAGATTATGCATTTATATATATAAATGTTATCTCAAGAGGAAAAACAAAATATTCTAGAAGAATTTCCACAAATAAAACTTTCTTATGAAACAATTACACATAAGAAGGTTTATAAATACAATTTATTATTAGCCACACCAGATGGGAAAAAATGTTTTGCATGGTTTACTTCATGCAAAGATAAGATGACCTGTTTTATACTTGAGCTTGATAGTAAAAATAGAAAACAAATTAAAAATATAAAAATAATTAATAGTTGTTTTTCATCTTCTTTATGTTATGGTACTATATTTTACGGAACTTTATTTTATCATATGAATTCACCGTTTTTTTCAATTGAAGATATTTTTATGTATAAAGGTAAGAATGTGTCTAATTTAGATATTCGAGAGAAAATTAATAAGATTTGTTATATTCTTAAAAACGACATCAAACAAATAGCATATAACAATTATTTTTTGGTTTTTGGTTTACCTATAATAGCAAAATCAAATGAAGATTTAGAAAATTCACTCAAATCGATAAAATATAAAATAAGTGCAATTAAATATTATACTTCTAACAAGTCCAATTCTTATTATTTGTTATCATTTGAAGAATATCTAAATGTTGTAGAAGAAAAAGTTGTAGAAGTAAAAAATCTACCGACAAGACTAGATAGCAGGATAGAAAGGAATGAAGAAAGAAATGTAGAGAGAAAATACGAAAAACCTGTATACGGAAAAATATTTACTTGTAAACCAGATATTCAAAATGATATATATCATTTATATACATTAGATAATGAATATGTAGGATTAGCTGCCATACCAGACTACAAGACAAGTGTAATGATGAATAAATTATTTAGAATTATAAAAGAAAATAATGATTTAGATGCGTTAGAAGAAAGTGATGATGAAGAAGAATTTGAAAATGCAGACGTAGACAAATTTGTTTATCTAGATAAATCATATAAAATGGTTTGCAATTTTAATAATAAATTTAAGAAGTGGGTCCCAATTAAAATAACTGAATAATATATATGTCAGCTGGTTCTGGAGCGTCTAATTTAGGTTATGGCAATATTTATCCTTATAATACAAGTTCTTATGTAAATGGAACTAGTTCAAATTATGCAGGTAATTTTAGTAGTAATGAAATTCCTGGCACACCACCTGGTCCTCTTCCAGGTTTAGCGGGTGCAAAGTCTAACGTTGATGCTGCAGCAGGGAAAGTCCCTGGAATTTGTATGAAGGGAGGATATATGGGCCGCGCTAAAAATATTAAAAGACAAATAAAAAATATCACTAAACAATATAAGAGAATGAAGAGAGGTAGTAGAAAATTAAAGAGTATTAAGAGAAAACTTAGAAATAGAATTACAGCGAGAAGATTTAGCAAAAAATTTCTTGAAGGAAAAAGAAGTCGTAGTCGTAGACAAAGTGGTGGCTATGCTCAATATCAAAATAATTTACCTATGACACCTACTTATCAGGTAGCCGGAGTTAATTTGCCTGCTAGTCAATTAGGTCTTGCTAATCCACCCCCCATAAAACCTTTAAGTAATTGTGTCAATTGTGTTGACAATTATAATCATTATACTAATCAGGGTTTCCCCAGCAAAGGTCATTAATAAATTTTGACATCATAAAATTTTTATATAATAATTATAAATTTATTATATAAAAATAACTTTATAAATACTGCTATATATTTGTTTTTTCTTCATCTAATTTGTCATCTAGAAGAGGAGCTACTTTTACGTCATTCATATTAAATTTCTCTCTAATATAAAAATTTATATCAAATAATGGTCTCAGTAACATTTGAATACCGAAAAATTTATCTTCATATCTAACAGAAGCTAAAATTTCATTCAATGTTTCATCTATAATAAATCTATTGTTTGTATATTTATCACTCCAAAATAATTTGACTGTTGTATCCACAATATTTTTATATGGTTGTATAAGTAATTCGATATTATGTTTATGTGAATGAAATAAATAACATGAAATTTTATGATCATAACATTCAATTTTAATTCTTCCAATGCATAATTTAACATTACATTCAGAACCTTGGAAACCAATTAATCTTTTATTTTTAACTATATTAGTATCAAATATTATTATTCTTGATTGACTATATATAATTTCCTCTTTATAATTTGTTGGTTTTTTTATACATTGATTTTTCTCTTCATCATTAATTGTATTATTATCTTTTTCTATTATATCCATTAATTATATACTAAAAACATATTAAATTTATTATGATAATCATAAACTATAAATTTTTATTTAATTATAAAATATTATATAAAAATATTTTATAAAATAATTATACAAATGAAATATCTTGATTATCTGTATGTAAGTATAATTAATGATTTGGAAGATAGGATTATATTTCTAACAGAAGAACAAGCAATACAAGCATCCATTAGAAAACCAAATACAAGAGTGGAAGTATTCGAAAAAGCTTTTGATTTAAATGGTGATTTTAATGGATATATATCTACACATAGTTACTACAAAAACGGAGTATTATATAGTAAATAAAATATTTATTTAATTTTCAAATAACATACATCATCAGAAATTTTACTTGATTTTTTTGAAGTTGGCTCTGGTTCTTCATTGTCATCTTCTGTTTCAGAATCATTTGTAATACTTTTATCTGATGAATTATTACTCTTAATTGAAATGGTTTTCTTTTTAATTGGTTTACATTCTTTTATACCATTTAAATTTGGTTGATAAATTAGTTTCCATCTTGATAAATCCATTGTATAATCTGTGCTAATTGTATAAATAATTTTATAGTTTTCTTTTTTATAAAATGTTTTACGTTTTCGCCATTGATTTTTAAATAAATCATGACTGTCTACTATATCCACCACGATTGGACTACTATGTTTCTCTCTAAGAATTCTTCCGACACTTTGTTCTATATCTGTTTTTGGTGTTGCCATTATTAATGTCGTAAGGGTTTTTATGTCAAGTGCCTCAGCAGCCATAGCATAAGTAGCTATTACAACTTTTTTTGTTTCTGTTTCTTTAAGAGCAGTTTCTTTCATACCACCAACATAATAACCAACAGTAGCCATATTTCTATGAGCAATAGCATCATGTAAATATTTAAGTAAATTCTTATTGTGTGCAAGAACCATAACTTGTTGGTTTGGGTTTTCTTTTAACATATCCGAGAGAACCTTTAAAATAAATTCACTTCTGCGGTTATATTCACATAACTTTGATATCATAGTACTATATTGTGGTTTTCCTCTAAAATCCAGTTTTACTTCGTTAAAATCATCATCATCTACATAATATTCAATTGCTCTAACTGTAACTGCTCTTTCTTCATCCCTTTTACCCTTAAAAATAATATCACCTAAAAACATTTTAAATACAGAAGTCTTACCATCTTTACGATTCATAGTTGCCGATAGTCCTAACATATATTTTGTTACAATTTTAAAGAGAGAATTTGAAAATACTTCACTAGAAATATGATGAACCTCATCTATAATAGTTAATCCAAAACTTTCAAATATAGATGATGGATATTCTTTCATTGACAAACTTTGTAACATTCCTATAACAATATCTTTGTTATCAATATCTATAATTGGACCTTGAATTTTTCCAATTCTGGCGGCAGGTAAAAATTGTTGAATTCTCTCTATCCATTGATTCATTAAAAATTCTTTATGAACAATAATAAAAGTTTTCTTTTTAAGTCGAGAGATTATATTCAGTGAAAGTACGGTCTTTCCATATGCACATGGAAGTTCAAGTAAACCACCACCATAATTAACTTTATTAACATGGTTTAAATATGTATTAACAACAATTTCCTGATTTTCTCTAAGTTTCCCATTAAATTCTAAACTAATATCGTATCCTTCTGTAATCTTATATTGTTTAGGAGGTCCAAAATGTTCAATTCCGTAATAATGTGGGACATAAAATTTACTAGGTGATTCTCTGTAAGCTGGAAATGATTTTGCGTCATTTAATGGAGATCCCAATGTAAATGGTTTAATAGTTAAATCATTTCTTATTTGCACTTGTTTTTCAATACTTAATTCATTTTTAGGTATTGTATATCCTTTTTGTCCAAGATAGGTATTCATATTTATACTTATATTATTTAGAACAATCTTTTTATGTTGTTTTCCACCTTTTTAAAAGGTGGAGCCAAAAAGATTACCACCTTTAGGAAACATTATTTACATTTAGGACGCATAATCTATTATTATGACTATAATATTTGGCTCCACCTTTTTAAAGGTGGAAAAATAAAATCTATTAATATGATATATGGATAGCTTTACAGAACTTTTAAATAAAAAGCATATGGGAGAACTTGTTTTAGTCATTTTAATGATAATTTATTTAGTAATGGGACTTAAAACCCCTGATTTTATTACCAATATGGTTGATAATATGATTGGAAAAATTGTCATCATTTTATTAGTAATTTACTTATTCATGAATGCCAACCCAATTTTAGCAGTGGTCGCCGCTCTTGTTGCTTTCAATTTAATGCGTAGTACAAGTGGTTCCACTGGTCTAGGTGATCTCGCTGCATATGCTCCATCTGAAAAAAAGAAGATGTCTCAATTCACAGCATTTAATCAATTTCCATATACTTTAGAGCAAGAAGTTGTCGCTAAGATGGCACCAATTGTTCGCTCAGGAGTTTCAATTATTCCTCCTTCTTTTAAACCATTGCTTGATAATCAACATGATGCTTCTCCATTAACAGGTTCTAATTAAATACTTATTCTAATTAAATAAATTTAATTATTTATAAAATAAATTTATTTAAGTATTAGATGTACTCGATGTACTATCTGCATTAGATGAAAAAAATGGTATTTTTATATTACCGATATTACCTTTCGTTGCATAATTGTATACAAAAATTACTCCGTAATATACAGCTGCTAATGTTATCATTCCAATTAAAATATAAATAATTATTTGGAATATTTGATTATTTAAAATGCTATACAAATTAAACTTTTTTGGTGAAGCCTTTTTCTTATCATATTTAACAGCAACTTTTTCTTTAGAAGACCCTGCAGGTTGACATGAAATATATACTCCACCACCTATTTGTACTCCAGAGATTGGACCATTGGAATTATAAAATAACTCAACTGATGGAATAGTAATAGAATAAGGTCGTATAATTTTTTTAAGTTTATTTATTATGTTTGATGTTAAAGGAATAGCGTCAAATTCACCAAAAACAATCGTATCTGATGTTTCTTGTGTATAATAGAAAAATGGTTTTTTTGGAATAATAGTCTGAAGATTAAATGTCATATTTAAATTAGTTGAGTCTCTCGAACGTGGAGCATTTGTTGCAACTTTACTAATTATATCTGTTATTATTTGCGATGCTGGTGTAAATTCTATAGAGGATTTAAATGGTACACAAACGTCTAATGAGTTTCCGCCTTTCACTGGAATATGTGTAATTATTATCTCCCCTGGTAAAAAATTATCATTAAATTTATGTATAGATGGAGATGTAATCATTATATTTCCTACATTATACTTTTGTCCATTAAATGTCACTGGTGGTACCTTTTCTGAATCGTATGTTAAACTTATCATTGTTCTATTATTTTTAGCGGTTGAACTACTTTCTGAATATCTAAAGGAATATGAACACTTTGAATCGCAATTTCCTGCAATGTTTTTCATAGATATATCCAATTTTTTTGCAGTTGATGATGCTGTTACCATCGCACGTTGTAAATAGGATGGTTGTGTCTCTCTTTCTTCGGGGATCGGATCTTCTTCATCTTCTTCATCTTCTGGTGATAATGATAATAATCCCATATCTGGTAATAAAGATGATTGTGTAGACGTTTGATCTGCAGACGAAGTTAATCCAAATGATGGGAACATAGATGATTGTGTAGACGATTGAGTTGAAGCAGGCTCACTAGATGATGTTAATCCAAATGATGGGAAAATAGATGATTGAGTTGCAGGAGGCTCGCTAGACGTTTCTTTCGAAGTGTCTGTAGATGATGTTAATCCAAATGATGGGAACATAGATGATAGTCCTGTGGAATTTGTTCCTTCTGTAGACAATGAATTTGTAGTATCTTTACTCATTAATATAAGTATATAAATTAAAATATCATTTTATTTATATAGAATGAAATTAACTAAAGGAAAAATAAGAAAATTGTACAATAAAAGGAACCAGACTCTAAAAAAATATAAAAATAAAAAGGCATCATATGAAAGAAAAACATTTAGAAATAAGAGATCTGTTAATTTAGCTAGAAAAACACTTAAAAAAATTAGCGGAGGAGCTGAAGATGAAAAAAGAGGTTTCTTTAATAGAGTGGCTAAAGGGTTTACTAATTTTAAAAATAAAATAACTGGTAATCAAGAACCTGTTGTTTTAGACACTGGGTTTAATGAAATGCAATCTGTTAACAATGATACTAATACCAATGTTTCAGATAATACCGTTGTAAATCCATTACAATCTAATGCTATTGTACATGAAAATACTATCATGCAAGATCCTGGTCTTGTACCTGAAAATACTATCATGCAAGATCCTGGTCTTGTACCTGAACAACCTGTTATTATGAATTCTGAAAATGATATTATTGACCAACCTAATCCTAATGTTGACCAAACTCAAGGTAGTGAAAATGATGCAGTTGAATATGGACCTGAAAATGCTGTTGTACCTGATTCTAAAGATAAAAGAAGATTTTTAAAGATGCCTAATTTATCGAAAAGTGCATCTAGTTTTTTTTCTAAAGGTTTTAGAAGAGTTTTTCCTGGTAAAAAACCTCAAGATATCCCTAGTTCAGATATATTAGACACATCAGCTATTCCAACGAATTTAGATCCATCAGGAATTGTAAGTAATTTAGATGAAACAATAGTTCAAAGTGTTACTCAAGATGAGTTAGATGCATCAGGTGCTTCAGTTGTACCAGAACCGAGTACACAAGTGTCAGCTTCTATAGATGCATCAGTAATACAAGCACCATCAGCTTCAGAACAATTACAACCAAAAGTTTCAACTACACTAAACCAACCAGAAGTTACACCACCACTAGTTACACCATCACAAGTTACACCATCACAAGTTACACCATCACAAGTTACACCATCACAAGTTACACCATCACAAGTTACACCACCACTAGTTACACCATCACAAGTTACACCATCACAAGTTACACCATCACAAGTTACACCATCACAAGTTACACCATCACCAGAAATTCCAAGTACATCAAACCAGCCAGCAGTTTCACCACAAGCACCTTCAGAAGCATCAGGAGTACAACCACAAACACAAGCTCCAGCTACTTCAAATGCGGTTCCAACAAGCATTCCATCTCAAGTTGATCCTACCCCACAACAAACACCTGGCAATGAAATAGCAAATTCATTAACAACAGTAACTAACTATTTTGCTGACATAATTGCAAACAAAATTACACAAAAATTACCTAATCCTACATATCAAGGTACATATCAAGATAAACTACAAGATGGTTTTGTGGCAGTTAGTAAAGCTGCAGAAACTATGGCAAAGTCAGGAAATACTAGTGCTGCAAGTACAGAAAATACTACTGCTGCAACTACAGGAAATACTGATATCTCAGGAAATACTAGTAACGCAAGTAGAGGAAATACTGATATCTCAGGAAATACTACTACTGCAAGTACAAGTAGTAGTGATATCTCTGGAAATACTCCTGCAAGTACAATTACTACTACTGCAAGTACAGGAAATACTAGTACTGCAACTACAGGAGACATGAGTACAACAACATCAAAACCGGCTCCAAGCAAAGGAGGAAAAATATATAGAAAAACAAAACGTTTTAGATTAACTAATAATAAAACAAAAAATGCTCGTTAATTTTATAATATAAAATAATATATATTATGAAAAAAATAAATCATGCGCGTTTGTTTTTACATGCTTTAAGAACTGCATTAATATTTGTTGCTGGTTTTTTTATTTATGAAATTTTAATTGCTTTAGAAAAAACGTGGAATGAAGCTGTTCCAGAAAATTCTTTACAACATTTCCATCAACGTAAAGGTATTAAGTTCATTATTATACTTATTATAGATTTACTAATTTTATATGGTTTATTTGTTATATTTGATATCGATATCTAATTAAATAAAAGGTAAATATTTAATAGTATCGTTATCATACATGGTAATCTTATAAGGTTCATTAATACCTTCAATATATACAGTATCTCCATTATACAATTTATCACAACCATATTCATTAGTGCAACTTTTACCATTTCGAGACACGGGTAATTTTATATTATTATTATTTCCTTCTGGGCTCATTGTATAGTATTGCCATTTATCTCTATTAGTAAAAAGTGGACGCCCCATTAGTGGTATAATTTTTCCTTTAGAATTTGTGGCAGTCATTATACCAAGTTGTCTGTATTGTGTATCAACCGCCCCAATATTAGTAGAAATATTAATCGGAACTGCTCCAATTGGAACCGCTCTTGAAGGAAACCCAGGAACAAAATATCTCTCATCTCTTAATGGTGGAGCATAAGGATTAATTAAAGGGTCGCTAGGTAAATTAGTGTAAGGCCAACTAGGTATCCACGAGTTCCATATTCCATTATTCTCTCTAGTTGTCTCCTTAATGACTATTTTTTCAGACGGAGAATTATTAGCGACAATGTTTTGTTTAAATAGTGTTATATAAATTATATAAACGAGAATTAATACGCAAACTATAATAAAAAACATTGAATAATTTTCAATGCATATAACTCCTGGTGGACATTTTTTCATATTATATAGATATAATATTAAAATACTTTTTAATTTATATGGAGAAAGCTACTAAATCAATAAAAAACGTGTTAATATTAGTTGTTCATTTCGATGGACCTATTATTTTTTGTAATTGACCAATGACAGGTTCAATATTTTCAACAAGTTTACTCATTCCTTCCATAGTCTTAGCTAATTTCATTTGTTTTTCAATTAATTTTTGAGTATCAGCAGTTAAACGCTCAATACCATCACTTCCTAATTTATTATTTAAATCATCATAAGCATCTTCGACTGTTGTGGCATAATCAATATTATGTCCTTTATTTTTACGTCGCCCAGTTTCGAAACCTTGTTGTGTAGTATCTTCTTTTGGTTCACTAGTATCTGAAGTATCTGTTTCTTTCTTAACATCCTTTTTCTTGTCATCCTTGTTTGCATGATCTTTATTATCCATACCTTCAATCATAATTCCTTTAAAGGAGAATAAGTTAATAATAATTAATGGAACACCTAAAACGATTGTCATATTTTTACTAAAGTATCTAATTAAAACTGCAAATATAATGTAAAATAATACCGCATTTAAATTACCTATGGAAATGTATCCAATTATATTTAATATTGATAGAACTGCTACAATATTCAAGACCCATTTATTAGTTAAAAATTCTGATAGTGATGACTTGAATTTCATTATATATATAATATTTTAAAAAAATTGATTAAATATTATATATACTAAAATAAACAATGACTATAAATTATGGCTAATTATATTTCCGACACTGAAACTGATGATGAAACACGAGGGTCATGGGATGAAACAGATGATGAAACAGAAATAGATGAACTATTATATGACCCAGAAGAACCAAGTTTAACAAAATATAATATAGTTTTATGTGAACTATATAATAAAGAATATCATGGGCAAGCTGATGGAGAGATTAATTATCATTATTTAACATTAATGCGATTTACAAAATATGACTATAATTATATAAACAATATTGTACTACAAAATCCGTCAAGATTTAGATTAGAAATTGCTGAATGTTTGTATTTACCATCGTCGCATTGTGTTTCTATTTTAAAAATGCATTGGTTGAAATTAATACAACGTACATGGAAGAAAATTTATAAAGATAGAAAAATAATAAACTTAATTCGTTCACACCCAAATTCATTAAATTATAAAGAGATCCACGGAAAATGGCCAAATTATTGTTCAAAATATCCAACCTTAAGAGGTATGTTATCAAATTTATCCCTAATGTCTTCTAGAAGTTTTTCTTGAAGTAGTTCGTGACTTTTGTTTAGGAGTAATGCTTCGTCTTTTAGTATTTTTTCCATATGTAAACCCTCCTTTTTGTTTCATTGTTCTTTTTATTTTTTTAGACCCGTAAACCTTGTTACCACCAAAAACTTTAGACTCTAAAAAGGTTTGACTTATATTTATATTATTATCTCGTAAAATTTTTTCTATTTGCCCAACATCATTTATACCTTGTATTTCACGAAGAGCTTTACGGAATTTAGGGTTACTGTCTTTACCTTCTGCTTTATCTATTAATCCTTCAAATAAATTTTTATAAGTCATTCCTCTAATTCTAGTATTTGGTTTGATTTTTTCGCCTTGTATCATAGGTTGTCCTGGTGGCATCATAGGTTGTCCTGGTTGCATCATAGGTTGTCCTGGTTGCATCATAGGTTGTCCTGGAGGCATAATAGGTTGTCCTTGTGCAGCAAGAGAAATATTTTTGATTGATTGTTTCATTTGATCACTAATACTATTTAACAAAGCTTCAATTTCTTGTTTACTCTGAGCATTAGGAATATCTTCCATAAGCATTTTTAATTCATCAGCCGATTCATTGATAGCATTTGTAGCAGCAATTAATTTTTTAACAAGTTCTTCATTTTGACTTCTAAGATTTGCAATCTGAGTTTGTAGAGCAGTACCTGAAATTTGTGCTTCCATCATTTTTTTTTCTATTTCTCTTTCTTTACTGATAAATTGAGTGTCCTTATCCCTAATTTGTTGTTCAAATCCAATGAGTTTTGTTTCACATTCTTTAATTTTCTGCATTAATGGAGCCTCTTGTTCTTGCAATTGCTTTGTAGATTGTACAGTTAATCTCTCTAGCTCTTGAACATGTGCCTTATCTCTTTCATCTCCAGTTCTAGTCATTTCTTGACGTAAAGCATCTAATTCACCTCTCTGTGAAACCGATAGTTGTTCTAAGTCTCTTAACTGAGCTTCATAATTGTTAATTTGGTTTTGTAATTCTGCCATTTTCTCCATTTGGCTTTTAGTTGCATTATCCTGTTGAGACATTTTTGCAATAAGCTCATTTCTTTCATTATTTAAAGTTTCTAATTGCTTATTTAATTCTTGTAGTTGACGTTCTTTATCACCTATATTAGCATTATTTGTGGATATTTGTGTCTCTAAATTATCTGCTCTACTTTTTAATTCATTGATTAAACCTGCCAATTGTTGAAGACCACTATTTATTTCTCGGAGACGATTTTTCAAATAGTTAGCAAATTGCTCTTTTGATTGTACACTGGCTTGAATACCACTTCTTACCGCAGTTAATTTATCCATCTTTTGTTGGAATTCATTCAAAAAATTTGGTTGTAACGACATATATATTAAACCGATATAAAATTTACACCTTTGAAAATTAATTTATAAAATCTGGCTTTCACTCGAAGGGTCTTTAGTATCGTTTATAAGTGTATCTAAACTTTTTTTAATTGATTTTACCTCTCTTAATATTTTATATTGCTCTGCCTTAGCATCTTCAATATTATGTTTAGTTAATTTACCTGAGATTGTTAAATCCTTAATATATTCGTCTAAAAGTTCTAATGCCCTTATTTGATCTCTTTTTTGTTGTTCAAAAAAACTATAATAATTTTGATAATCATTTTTCACTGCTTCTAAAAATCTATTTTGCTGTGTTATAAAACGAAGTTTTTTTTGTTTGTCGATTAACATTTGTTTTTTTGCTTCAATAACTTCTTGTAATCGCATAAATTGATCATCCCTTTCTTTAATAGGAACAACTATACGTACATGATAAGGCATCATTTGGTTCATTCTTAAAATAAACAATTATTTTATTATTATTCAAATAAATTTAAAATCTTTGTTATATATTATTTAGAATGTCTAAAACTTCACAAGAACTTCTCTTAACACCTGACGATAATCGTTTCGTAATGTTTCCAATTAAATGTGATGATATATGGAAAATGTATAAAAAGCAAATGGATTGTTTTTGGAGAGCAGAAGAACTTGATTTATCAAAAGATTTAACACATTGGGAAACCTTAAATGCTGATGAAAAATATTTCATATCGATGATTTTGGCTTTTTTTGCAGCAAGCGATGGTATAGTGTTGGAGAACCTAGCGTCACGTTTTATGAATGACGTGCAACTTGCTGAGGCTAGAGCGTTTTATGGGTTCCAAATAATGATGGAGAATGTGCATAGCGAAAGTTACAGTCTTTTGATTGACACATATATTAAAGACAATGATGAAAAACATAAACTCTTTAATGCTATTACAACTTATCCATGCATTAAAAAGAAAGCTGATTGGGCACAAAAATGGATTCATGATAATAGAAGTAGTTTTGCTACCAGATTAGTTGCATTTGCATGTGTAGAAGGAATTTTCTTTAGTGGTGCATTTTGCAGTATTTATTGGTTGAAGAAACGCGGACTCATGCCTGGTCTAACATTTAGTAATGAACTCATTTCGAGAGATGAAGCTCTTCACTGTGAATTTGCTATTCTTTTGTATTCAAAACTAAATAAAAAAATAGAAAAATCTCGTATACATGAAATTATTAAGGAAGCGGTTGAAATTGAAACGGAATTTATTTGTCAAGCATTACCATGTAAATTAATTGGAATGAATTCTGAAATGATGATACAATATATAAAATTTGTTGCTGACAGATTAGTAGTTCAATTAGGTTATAAAAAGATTTATGATGTTAGTAACCCTTTTCCATGGATGGAATTGATTAGTTTAGAATCTAAAACAAATTTTTTCGAGAAACGTGTGAGCGAATATGCATTAGCAACTAAAGAAAAAGATGAGAATATTTTTGACTTTAAAGAGGACTTTTAAATGGCTTTAAATTGTTTATTTTAATATATTATTTAAAAATTTAAAGACAATAACGAGTTCATACTTTTACACTCTGACAATTTGTAAACCATAACAATTTGTAAAATAATTGTAATAATCTTTATATATAACAAATATATAAAGATTTATTATTATATTGATATATAATATAATGCTAGTAAACTTCTTATTACTATCACTATTTTACATAGCAACAAGTAAAACTTTACCATCTACCGTTGATGAATTGAGCATAGATAGCTATTTAGGACATTGGTTTCAAGTTTACGGAGCACCAACAAATACAATTTTTCAAGGATATGGAACTTGTATAACAGCTGATTATGGATTATTAGATAACGGACAAGTAAGTGTTTTAAATTCGCAATTAGATGAAAATAAACAAATTGAAAAAATAAACGGATATGCTTATTATAAAAATATTTCTGAGCCAGGACAATTAACTGTTCATCTTGATGGCGTTCCTGTAGATTCTCCATATTGGGTAGTTAAATTGGGAGAAATTGTTGATAATCAATATCAATATAGCATTATAACTACTCCATCTGGTATATCATTATGGGTATTAACCCGCGATGTAGAAAAATTTAATGAATTATATGCCGAAGAAGTTAAATCATTTTTAAATGAGTATAATTTTAAATATACCAATATAGAGCAAACAGACTGCGAACCAAATGTAGATTATTTGAATAATAACAATAATAATAAGCTTAGAAGCAATTACCAAACAGAATGTCAAGTCGCAAGTTATTTAAGAAAATCTGGTTTTCCAGAATATTCGGTTCCAACTATGGTGTGCACTAGTAAATATGAAAGTTCGTATAATTGTGATGCTACAAATAAAAATACAGATGGTTCGACTGATTATGGTTTAATGCAGATCAACAGTTACTATTGGTGTTCTGGTGACCCTAAATCTAAATATAATAGTTGTGGAACTACTTGTTCTAGTTTATTTAACTGTCAAACAAATACTAACTGTGCATATACTGTATGGAAACAACAAGGTTATACAGCTTGGTATGGTTATAAAAATCATAAATCAGAGTGTGATAATTATAAAATCAATTGTTAAATACGTGTTTCTCTAAGTTCTCTAATATAATATATAATTTAACAACTTAAAGACTATTTAGTCATACTTTTCAACCACAACATTTTTTGATATATTGTGAATGATTTTATCTTCCTTCTCAATATCATTATTTCCCAATCCTCCCATTACTTCTATAACCATTTTATCGTATTTATCGGATATTCTTGAAGCCGGGTTTTTATATTCAGGATTTTTCTCTCGAAATTGTGGTAGTAATCTAATATTTTTATTTGCTACTCTTTTAATTGCCTTTCGTAACCTACTTTTATTATCATCTTCCTTTTCCCATTTATCCTGGTCTTTAACATATATTGTTTCTCTTTTTTTATCCATACAATGAACCGGTCTCAGTGATACATCTAATGCCTTCAAATTTGTAGTAATAATATTTGAAATTCCATTTACATATCCTACCTCACCCATTTTCTCTAAATCTGATAGCTGCAACTTAATTGAATCTACAAAATCCATAATATTCATAGCATCTTTACACGTTTCATTTAAAAAGAAATTTAGGTTAAATGCTTTATTATGTGAATTGGTATTATTAGTTGTATTATTAGTCGTATTATGTGTTCCATTTTCAATTACTTTCATCATAATACTCTGTTGCTCAATTAACATATTTTTTAATTCTGAATTGTCTTTGATTAACATCATAATCAAATCTTTATCAGTTATATCCTTATTGATATTTGATTGAATATCTGGGTCATAATCACATATTTTTTTATGTCGATAATAGCCACTGTTATATTTATATATTTTACCACATCTACACTTATAATAATCGGCGACTTTTGGCGACAAATTACTATCATTTTCTACCATTTTACTATCATTTTCTCGTTTTTTATGTTTATCGGTTAATAAATGTTTTTCATAATCAAATTTTTTACATGTTGAATAGTTACAAATTTCGCAATAAAATTTTTTGGCGACTTTTGGCGATAAATTACTATCATTTTCTATCATATAATGGTAGTAGAAAATCTCCCTAAATACTTTTCTACAAAAAATATTAATTTTTTTACAATCACAAATTAAAAAGTATGGTTTCATTTTACACCATAAAGGACCCCCTTGAAAACAGAAATTTTCGGTCAGTAAGGACGTTTTTGGTTTTCCATTTTTGGACATTTTTTTTGTCCATTTTTGAGAAATCAAAATACTTTTCATTTTTCAAAAGTCATTCAATTCCCTTCATGTGTAGGGAAGTTTTTTACCCTTTTTTTGCAAATTTCAAGATTTTCCCTTCATTATGTAGTAGAGGGAGTATTGCAACGGTCTTTAAGTACCTTTTAAAATATATTATTTATTCTTCTTCGGACGCCCTCTTGGTTTTTTCTCTTCTAATAAATTTCCAGTTGTTGAAACTTTATCTGCTTTTATATTTGTAGTCTTTACAATTTTCTCTTTCTTTGTATCCTTTTCATCAAAGAATTTTACATCATCATAATTTATCTTATCTCTTCTGTTTTTATTCATGGTCGATACTCTACCTAAATATTGTGGAAATTTAATCATCATTTTCTTATTACATTTGGAAACAGCATTAATTGTACTCAGTGCTACATAAGGTTCAATCTCCCAATTTGTCATATTTACATACGATTCAAATAAATCTGTATCTGATAATGCATCTGCAGAATAAGCTAAATTATTCAATCTTTTTACTTCATCATTTATACCCATAATGTTATTTACATAGTTCTCTTGAACCATCAATGGATGCAAATCATTAGCTAACCAATATGCATCATATTTGCTGTCTATTGTTTCTTCAATTGATAGTAATTTACATGTCGTATCGAAAATATTTGAACTCTGTATATTTTTCTTACCTGTACGCATTCCAAATTGAAGTGTATTTATAATAAATCTAATATCGCCATTTGATTGCTCGTATAACTCCTTTAATTCCGTTTCTTTAATTCTTATTTTTTCTGTGACTACAATATTGTAGAGTAATCTATATACTTCTTGATAACTAGGTTTTGTCATTTTAATATCAAAACAATAATTTAATATTGGTTTTATTGATTGATCATATCTATCATTACAGATACAAATAATTGGTATCTTAGTTTCTTTTATACATTCGGTTAAACTAGATATAAATCCATAATCACCACCAGCATCTATTTCACTTACGACTAAAACATTCTCTTGTCCCTCAAATGTTTTTTTAATTTTTAAAAGAGGTTTAATCACATTATTAATATATTCTTTATCACGTTCATCATTTAAAGCTAAATTTATAATATTATAATCATGTTTCGTTAAAATTAAATCTACTAGAAGTGTCTTACCAATTCCAGTTAATCCAGATACTAATGCACATTTATTTTTCTTATCGTCAGGGTTCCATTCCAATAACCAATTTATAAAAGGGTGTATAATACTTTTGTTGCCTATAAATTCTTCAATCTTTTTTGGTTTATAAATATTTGTAAACATTGTTATTTTAGTTAAATATAATATTTTCAATATATTAAAAATCAATTTTATTGACAATTAAATATTTAAATAGAAAATATATAAATATTTATAATGATAACGTGCAATTTAATGGGTGGTTTAGGCAATCAAATATTTCAAATTTTCGCTACAATATCTTATGCTATTAAGAGTAAAACCCAATTTAAATTCTTAAATGTTTCGTGTATTGGTGGTGGTTCATCTACTATAAGATATACATATTGGAATTCATTATTTAATAGATTACGAATTTTTTTAATAGACAATTATCCACAACCTATGCATGTAATTAGAGAGAAAGATTTTACCTTTAATGAACTTCCTGTTAATGAAATGATTGAAAGAGATTGTTTAATTTATGGTTATTTCCAAAGTTATAAATATTTTGATGAAAATTATGAAATGATTTCTCGAATTATTGGATTAGCAAAAATGAAAGAAGATCTTATACAAAAATTAAATTTAAATGATGAATATTTAAAAACTTGTGTTAGTATGCATTTTAGATTAGGTGATTATAAAAAACTTCAAGATTATCATCCATTAGCAACATATGATTATTATGAACATTGCTTAAATTTTATAAAAGAGATAACTACTACATCATACAATATATTATATTTTTGTGAAGATAATGATATTGATGATGTTATGATAACAATCAATAGACTTGAAATTGAATTTCCACAGTATAAATTTATAAGAGGAGATAATACACTTGAAGATTGGGAACAGATGTTATTTATGAGCTGTTGTCATCATAATATAATTGCAAATAGTTCTTTTAGTTGGTGGGGAGCTTATTTTAATACATTGAATGATAAAATAGTTTGTTATCCATCAGTATGGTTCGGAGAGAAAGCTAAAAATAATACAAAAGATTTATGTCCTCCAGAATGGAATAAAATAAATGTCTAATCTATAAACAGTAATTTACACCCTTAAATATTTAAAAGGCGTAAATAGTGAAGGTTGTAAAATCCTTTGAAACATAAACCAATTGTCAATATTATCAATATTCTCAGTGAATAGTGAAAATCTATCAAAATTAGAGAATACACAATCAGCTAATATTATTTGATCATCTTTCACTAGATAGTTATTTTCAAAATATAATTTTAATTTATTATCATATGTTGTGGTCCACCAATCAATATTTTTTTTATGTAAAATAAAAAATCCACCTGATATTGATTTTTGATTAGGTGGAATAGGTTGACTGGGCAAACCCATTTGATTGCGTTTATTAATAATTTTATATAAGAATTTTATGTGACCAATATAATTTTCTACACAACCATAACAAATTTTGTCAGCATAATTTTCTAAAATTGCTTGATTATTTCCCCAATTAGACAATTGACTTGTATGAGTATCCTCTGGCCTATTTCTAAAATATCCAATATCACACCATCCATAAAACTCTGTATCAAAATAATTCTTTTCTGAAGTTTCCTTTACAAATTGTATTTTTTCAGACCACAACATATTAAGCTGCCAGCATGATTTGTCATTTAACAAATAATTCTTTTCATGATTTTTAATCCAATAATCTTTATATTTATAATTATAAAAACTTTCTAATGGTTTAATAACAATTATAATTTTTGCATTATTTTTTGTATTAATATATTTAAAACTATTTTGGTCTGTATAAATTACTAAATTACAATTATTAACAATAGAAATAAAGTTATCCATCCATTCAATATAAATTTGTGGGTCAAATTTGGATTTCATAACATAAAAACAACTAGAAAATGTAATTGACATTTAAATTTAGTTAAATATAATATTTTAAGTAGTTATTTTAGTTATGAATTATTATTTAAACCTTTAATAGTGGAATATAAATTTTTTAAAACTTTCTCTCTATGTTTATGCGAAGGTGAAAGACGATAATTTGAATTAGGATGTAATCTATGATAATATGTTAAGTTATTTACAATAAAAAATTTATTATCACTATGTAACCAATCTGTAAATAAAACAGCTGAATCTAAAACATCCATAAATTCTCTTTTATGAAAATCCTTAAATTTATTCATACAATTCATAAAAGTGTTTTTAGGTAAAAAATAATTACAATTATTAATTAAACATTGAAAAATATTGTTATTAAAATTCTTTAAATAAAAATCTTTGTTTATATCTTGATTAATATAAATTCTATAATCTAAATTATTAGAAGGGACCCCTGGAAATGTAATTGCCCAACAAGGTAGGTAAATAGTATTGATATCCCATTCTGATATATTAAATAATATATCAATAAAATCCGTTTTAATAACATTGTCTGAATCTAATAATATAACCCATTCGTTTTTACATTTAGAGACTGTTTCTATCTTATTATGATAACATCCAAGATTAATCTCATTTTTATATAATTTTATTTTACTATTATTTACTTCATATAATATATTTTCAAGTTTATCAATATCATTAGATTTATCATCGCATATAATAATTTCACTCACTCTATCATCATTAATAGATGTAGATATAGTTTCTAATATAAAATTTGTATTATTATAATGTGGAATAGCCAAAGTAATTTTTCTATCCATATAATATATTATAGTTTTAATATTTAAATAGTATTTAAGTAAATACTATTTAAGTAAATATCATTTAAACATTAAAATATTTATGTATATATGAATTTTAATGAGGATGACTTAGACTTTTTTATGAATAATATTTATAATGAGAAATTATATTTTAATTCAGGATGCATGTCTTCTGTAGATATGTTTACACTACATTTAGCTCTTAAAAATTTGAAACCAAAAATAGTTATTGAATCAGGTGTTTGGCAAGGAACATCTACTTATATTATTAGAAAAACATTAGGACAAGATGCCATTATATTTTGTTTAGATCCTCTAGAATTACCTACATCCAGCTGGAGGGATTTAAATTCAAATACAAAATATTTTATTGGAAATAATTTTGTTGATTTTAATAATTTAGATTTGAACATGTATAATTCAAGAGATATATTTGCTTTTTTTGATGATCATCAAAATGCAATTTCAAGAATTTTACAATGTCATAATAAAAATATTAAAAATATTCTATTTAACGATAATTATCCAAAAAACTGCGGGAGTCACTTTACTATTGAACATTTAATTAATAATGATTTTAGAAATATTAAAAATAAAAATGCCAATGATATTTTAAATATTAATGACATTGATATGAGATTACTTGATAAAAATATTCAAGAAAAATCGATTGAATACAACTATGTTGAAAATAAAGAAAAAATAATAAATTTATTTAATGAATATTATATTTTTCCAAATATTTTTCCTGGTGAAATTAAAACAGGGGAAGGCTATTTTCCGTGTAAAAGTTATTTTATGAATAACGAAAAATCGTATAAATACAAAATATTTTTCGAACATCAATTAAAATATAGATGGAATACACTATTAATTTTAAATTAAGTAATTATGTAAAATATTTTTAATTAATTACTTTTACTTAACTATAATAGAATTTGTATTTTTATTAATTAAACCATCATTAATTAGTTCATGATGTTTACCTTTCACAATAAACGGTTTGTAATATTCAGGAATTTCGGCTGCCCATTGACCCCATACAATATAAAAACCTTTACTAGGTAAACAATAATTTATATAATATTCATAATTAATTTTACACGTAAGCTCTGCTAAACAACAATTTGAGTAAACATAATCAGGATTTAATTTATATTCTTCAAAACTATATGATTTAAAAATATTATCCATTTCAACAAGCTCGAAATATGTATTTTGAAGCTTAGCAATATTATTCATGTCAATTCCACTAATATGATTAATTTTGATACCCATAGATATACATACAATATATAAAACGCAAAACTCTAGACCATATCCTCCACCAATTATTAATAGATTATCTATTTCAGTAATATTTCTAGGTTCTAAATAAAATTTATAAAATATAATTGCTTCTCTAATATAGGAATATACCTTTGGTGTTAAACCATTAATTAGTTGACACTTATTTCCACCAATACTATCAAACCTTTTAAGTAAATTATAATCAAGCTTATTTAAAATATCACTATAATTATTGCAAATAAAATTATATTGTTCCGTACCTGATAAAAAGCTACAATTTTGAACGATATTCATCATTAATTGGTTCTCTCTGAAATTATTAATAGAAATATTTTCGCATGTTTTATTAAAATTTATATGATAGTTATCATTAATATTGTGAATAATTTTATAGTTTTCCATAGTTATATTTATTATGAATAATAAATCTTTAAGTTATAAAATAATTATTATTAAATTACTATTTTTCTTATAATATATTTAAATATTTCATCAAATGTAAATAAATTCTTAACTTGAGAAATTTTACTTTGCATTTTAGATATATCAATATTTTTTAACATATTTGGTAATTCATTTATTTCATTTGTATTAATTATAACACAAAATTCATCCCAATTTAATTCATCTGAATATGGTAATACTTTTTTATCATCCCATATGTAAATAGGAATACTATTACCTAATATAGCTTCATATATTCTAAAAGAAGTATAACCAAAACCTCTTGGAGCAAGAGTAAAAATACTTCTATTAATTATATTTTTATACTCTTCAAAATTTACAGAATCATAAAAAATAAAATCATTATTTTTTGATAAAGCATTTTTCATATCAATTCTACACTGATGTGTATCAAACCGTCCCATAAACGAACAATATATATCTTTATTAATATTTATAGATGGAAATAAAGGTAAACAAATTAAGGGTATATCATAATTACCTTTATTGCCAAAAAATATTGAACGTTTTAATCCATAATATGATAACTCTCTGATATTATTGCTATCATTTATATTTAATCCTCCTCCTCCCGCACTAAATATAGTTATATTTAAATTAAAATTCTTTACAAATATACCAAACGCACACTGAACTATAGTAAAATATTTTTTACTTTTATCTAAAGTTTCTAACCAAGCACATAAATTATCAATACCATGAAAAAAATTATGTTTTACATAATATGAAGTCCAAAATACTGGCAAATAAATCATATCAGTTTGAATATTTCCTTTATTATTTGTTAGATATTCAAATATTATTTCTTCTATGTTTTTACCACTAGAATAACCTGGATAATTACTTCTGTAATAAGGTTGGAATTGTTCTGGCACATTAATAATTTCCATTATTAGTGTTAAATATTTCTTTTTAAATAATAACAATATTTATTAATAAAGTTCTAATAAATATTGTTATTTTTGTAAAATAGCAACATAAATTCCGTTCCACCAAGTATTTTTAGCTTGTAGATTAGGAGTATGTGAATTATCCCAAGTTAATCTTATTTCTTTTTCATACAATACTTTTAAGTTCAACTTTTTAATAGAATTAATTGTTCCATCTCTAACATCTTTCCAGTTCCAATCATCTACTATAAAAATAAATACATCATCTAAACAATTATAATAATGTAATAATGCCTTATAATGACTTTCATTAGTATGATTTCCATCATACATATAAATATTAAATTTTGGTAATTTAGAAACATCTATTTTAAAGCAATCACTCTCAATAAAAGTTGCTTGATTTTCTCCTTTGAATTTTTGAAAATTAAATAAAAATTCATTTTTAGGACCTCCAAATTCGCTCCAATTATCTATACATACAACCTTAGCTTTATTTCCACACATAGCAGAACAGAACGAACTACCTTTCCAAGTTCCTATTTCTAAATATCTTGAGTCTTCTGAGTTTAGTAAGTTATTATAAAAATGTCTAGTTTTTGTTCCACTCATACCTTCCATAATAATAATATCATCTGTAAATTTTGAAATATTATTTTCCGCATTTTCAAACGCTGATTCAACAAGTTTTATGTAATTTTACATTATATATATATATATATTATATTTGTATTTGTATTTGTATTTATATTTATATTTATATTTATATTTATCTTTATATTTGTATTTATATTTGTATTTATTGTCAAAAAAAAGAGATAATGATTATGACTCAATAACATTTTAATATATAAATTGGCGTTTTACATGTCCAAATATGTAAAATAATAATTATGCAATTTAACTTGATTATTGTAATTCATTAGCATTAGATATTAATTTATAATATATTTAAATAATTGTTATTTTAATATGTATACTTAATAATATTATGGAAGTTAATTTTGTAGTATTAGGACGTTTAGGTAATGCTATATTTAGATATATGGCATCAGCTATAGTTTGTATTGTTTATAATGGTAAATATCTTGTAAATAAATTTAAACCAAATAATTTATCTGATGAATATTTTTATGATATTTTTACTAAAAATACTATTAAAAATATTAATTCTGTTAATATGGTTGGTTATTATCAACATGATAGTATTTATAAAAATAATAAGAAACAGATTTTTGACTTTATAAATAAACACCCGGATCATTATGTTTTGACTGATGGAATAAATGCAGGTGATGGACGTAATGAAAAATTTTATATGATAAATATATTAAATACACCAAATAGTTTTACCAAAAAATATAAAAATGTTTTACATGTTAGATTAGAAGATTTTGTTTCTCTTAACTTATTTTTACCAAATGAACGAATAATTAATTTATTAAAAAATGATATTATAAAAGAAGAATTATGTATTGTATGTAAAAAACTGGAAACAGAATTTGAACATAAATATATTTTAAATATAGTAGAATATTTAAAAAATAAAAATATAAATGTAATAATTGAAAGCAATGATGTTTTAACTGATTATTATATTATGAAAGAAGCTGAAGTACTAATATGTTCAAAAAGCACTTTGTCATGGTGTGCAGCTTTTTTTTCAGAAAATATTCAACAATGTTATTTACCAGATTATGATATTCAGCCTAATATTATGACATGTAAAAGTCCAATAGACAATACTATATTATATTAAACGTTAAAACCGTATTTTTTTATATGATATGGAAAATTTTCTTTATCTAAATAAGAAGTAAGTGCTGGCTTATAATTAGAACCCTTATAATTATTTTTAAGATCAGGTTTCAACCATAAAAATTCTTGAATTAGATCTTTATCACAAAACGGATATCTAGTTTCGAAACCAAATGAACCACCAACATATTCATCACCTTTTAAATAATTTTCCATAGAACCATTAAAAAAATTAGCCCAAGGAAATATACTTGTTAAATCATCTGGAAAATAATCGACATTACCCCATCCTTGGCTGTAAAATGAATTGTTTGCCATTACTTCATCAGCACCAATACCTGAATATAAAACTCTTATTTCTTTATTAATTTGTTTTGATGTGTTTATAATTTTACATTTTCCTAACATTGAACCCATATCAAATCCATTAACAATATATCCTCTCATGTTTGGATGATATCCCCAATCCCAAACAAATCTTTCACAATTTTTATATAAATAATCATTCCAATAATTCTTATCATCATCATGTAAATCTATTAATATATGAGAATCATTTAAAATTTTCTTTCTTTCCATTATAATATTATTATCTTCATTTTTTGGAATAGATATAAATAAAGCTGGTTTTTTATACTTATTTAGACAACAAGCAATTATACCACTATCATTACCACTACTTAAACTTATTAGTGGTATAGAACTTTCTGGATATCTTTTTAATATAGCATTTTCTAATGCAACATAAAAATCATCGTATGTAGTTTTAAATTGATTTAGATTAAAATTATAAATAGGTAATTTTTCAATCAAAGTTTTTGTATTTAAATCAAAAATTAATACCTCATTTGGATTTATTTTATTATAATTTTGATTTTTAATATTTTTACAAACACTTTCATAGCTTGATATTACTATATCATTTTCAATATTATAGAATAAGGGTTTTGTTTTAAATATATCACTTGATATAAATAGTAAATTTTTATTAAAATCAAACAATACAATTGTAAATTCTCCATCTAAATAACTTACGAATTTATTTCCATATTTTTTATAAGCTTCAATTATACTATATGAATCTGAAATAGCATTATGTAGTATTTCCTTGTAATTGTATATTTCGCCATTAAATATACACACTATATTATTATCTATAATAGGTTGATATGTAATGTCACCAGTTAAATGTAATAAAAAATGAATAAAATTAATGCCTTTTATATTTATGTGATTTATATAATCTGGTCCTCTATTTGAAATTAATTTAAAATAATTATCATTATTTATAATTAAATTTGACACAATTATTCCACACATATTATAAATTTATATATTTATATATTTATATTTATATATTTATATATTTATATATTTATATAAATTATACAATATTTCTTTTAAAGGTAATATTTAGTTCTTCATCTACTAAAATATTATATCCAAATTTATTTAATCGTTTTATTAATTTTTCTGTTAAATTATTATTATCTTTATTTTTTAATTTTAAATCAAATTCTATACATAAATAATCAGGATATATTTCATCATCTAACATTTTATTTAAAACATTTATTTCAGCACCTTCTATATCCAGTTTTAATAAATCAATATGGGTATGATTTAAATTATTCATAATATTTTTTATTGTGTCAACATTTACAATATCATATTCATTTCCATACATTCCATCTATAAGTGTTTGTGAAACATGGCTTTTATTATATTGTTTATAAAATTTTAATGTATCTTTTTTATCCCAAACTCCAATATCAATATAAAATAATTTATCGAAATTAGGGTTTTTACCATTTATATGTTTATAGTAATCAGATTGAATATTTCCCGAAAAGAGTTTATTATTTAAAAAAAAATCTATCGCCTCATTATAATGATTTTTTGCCCTTATTGTAGGATCTATTAAATAAATATTGCAATTATATTTGTCACTTAATAATATATCAAATGATATATCTTCACCAACTCCAACAGAATATACAATACTGTTTTTATTTAAAATAATATCTATTGGTATTGACCAACCTCCATAAATTGTTCCTAATCTTTCCATATTATTAGTAATAATATTATTATTTTAAATGATATTTTTATTTATAATTGTATAAAATCATTTATAGTAAATTCAGTAAATTTATATTTATTGTAATCAAGAGTATTTATATCTAATTCATACCAATCATTTAATATTAGCATAGGTATGCCCATATTATTAAGTATATCAATAAAAGGACTATTTAAAACAATTGGAACACATTTTAAATATAACGCTTCCCAAAATCTATGGCAATCAATACCATTTCCTTCAGGACATATACAAAATTCATACTCTTTCATTCTAATCAAGTTATTAATTGGATCAATAAATTGTAACCAAGGTATTTTTTTAGATATTATATCATAACAATTTTGTCTTTTATTTGGATTTGTATTAATTGAAAAATTAAAGAATACTTTTTTAGTTTTATTTTGTAAGGAGTTAATAAATTTTTCATTATTAAATAATGAAAGATTACCATGTCGCCATTGTGAATTAGCAAATCCAATTGGTAAAATACTTATTTTTTCATGTTTAAAACATAAATTTTGTGTATACCATTTTATTAAATTATTATAATTTAATATACTTAATACTTCATGATTTTCATAAATATTTTCATCAGAATTATGTGATATTAATATAAATGGATTAATAAATAAATGAATTTTTTTTGAAAATTCCTTATATCTGTGTGTATAAATAAAAATAATATAAGGATTATTAAATGGTTCAATTATTGACGTTATTAATAAATGTTTTTTTGTTTGATTTCTAATTAAAGGATTATAATTAAAATCTTCATTATAACCAATATAAATTTGTGCAAGTTGTTGAATTCTTTCACCAGTTATTATTTTATTTGAGAAATTTGTCATAATAATTATTTATTTATAATCTATTTAAATATTATTAAATAAATTACATATAAATGTTTATAGGTTTATCATTTATAGGAATATTGCCAAAATATATAATTGATTGTGTACATCAAATACGTTGTTATTATAATAACGACATATATTTAATAATAGATGATTATAATTCTCAATATTTACCAATACTTTTAAAATACAATGTTACAATTGTAAGATATGATAGTGTAGTAGATAATAAATTTTTAACAATTATTAACAAAAATTATCATAAATTTTTAATAATAAATGAGTTGAAAGATAGAAAATTATTATTCATAAGATCATTTGAAAGATTTTTTTTAATTCATAATTTAATGAAAAAAAATAACTTATCAGATTGTTTTTTTATGGAGATAGATAATCTTATATATGATAATCCTTTAAATTGGATTAGCAAATTTAATAAAAAAGAATTATGTTATATGTTTGATAATAAAGACCATTTTTCATCTGGAATTATGTATATAAAAACAAGTCAAAGTATATCTAATTTGTTATCATATATTTTAAATTTTATTGATACATCAAAAGAATTTATGTCTGAAATGACTTGTTTAAGTAGATATTATGAATTAAATAAAAATTCCGTTCAATTACTTCCAATTTATTGGAGTGATGATAGTATTTCAAGCGAAGCCTATATTAATTATGGAGTATATGGTGAATCTATATTTGATGCTGCTGGTATCGGAATTTTTCTACTAGGTGAAAATGCATTTCATAATAATGGAATTGTTGTTTGTGGGAAAAAAAATCCACACAGTGAAATTGACTATACAAAAAATATATTCGATTGGAAAATTGATAATAATAATTTAAAAAAACCTTTTATTTGGGATGGAAATAAGTGGATACTAATAAATAATTTACATGTTCATTCAAAAGAATTACATAATGGGTTATCATTACCATTATAATAGTAGGTAAATATTTTATTTTAAACTAGTGAAGATTTACACCTTTTTTCATTCAAAATGCTCACTTTGTTGGCGGAAACGAGTAAAAGTAACCGTTTCCATTGCGTATTTTCAATGCGAAATAGTTTAAAATGACACCCTTTTGAAGTGCCTTGTTATAAATTTCACACTGTTCATCTGAAAAAATTTGAAATGCCATCCTATTTCAAATCTTTAAGGGTGTAAAATAATACTTAACATACTTTTATTTATTAAGTATTGCTATAATATCATTACCATCTCTATCATTAATATGATTTATTGTATAATTATTTTCTATAAGTTTATTTATAGCAATATTCATACCATTTATTCCTAATTCATGTGCATTCTCTTTACAATATTCTGTAAAGCATTCTGGTTTAAACATCCATTTTTCAAATCTTAATTTGTGAATTTTATATTTTGAAAAATCAATCATTTTTATTATTTCAGTATCAAATCCTTCAGTGTCTATTTGTAAATAATCAATATTAGTTATATTGTGTATACTACATATTTTATCAAAAGTCACACTTTTTGCTGTTATTTTTACCATATCATTTTTACTTCCCCAGTCATTCATTGGTAATAACGAAAAATGACCATCATTATATATAATATTATTATCAGCACGAGTTCCCATAATACCATGTTTTGCTGGTATATATAGCTCTAATATTTCATCGTCATTGTAATATATAGCATTGTTATAAATATAAACATTATCAATACTACTATAATTTTTTTTTATTTGATTAATTAGATTTTCATTTGGTTCTACTAGAATAACAATGTCAGGTTTATTTTTAATAACCAATTCCCTAAATAAATCATTACCATTATTTGTACCAATTTGGAAAAATACTCTTGACATTATAATTATTCGAAATAATATTTATCCATATAATAAACGTATTTTACATCTTTATTATATGGATAAATATACTAATAATAAAGGATATAATTTTACTTTAGATGGGATGATAAAATAAATAATTGAATAAATTAATAGTTAAAATATAATAAAAACAAAATTAGATTTATTATATGATTGAGCAGGAATATATAATGCTTATTATGAATTGCAAGAAATATTTGAAAAAAGCTAACTTTCAAAAAATGACATGGTTGCCAAAAATACCTTCATATTTAATTTTCTACCATGTCATTGGCGAGCCAGAATTAGATACGCCATATAAATTTGATAATAAAAATAAAATTTTATGGATTAAAGTAGAAGATGATTATAACTCCTTACCTAAGAAAGTGATAAGAGCTTATGAAGCAATTTATAAGAGTTTCACTTTTAAATATATTTTTAAAACAGATGACGATCAAATTTTAGTTAATGAAAAATTTCTTGATGTAGTAAAAGGAATAACAACTAATAATACAAAAATTCATTATGGTGGTTATATTATAGATGTTAAACAGAACCATTTATCACAATATCATAAAATTCATCCGGAATTACCAGAAAATTTACCAATATTCAAAACAAAATATTGCAGTGGACGTTTTTATTTTCTCTCGAAACAAGCAGTAGCAAATGTTATTAGTAAGAAGGAATTTATAGAAAAGGAATTCTTTGAAGATTATGCTATAGGATTTAATCTAGATCAATACTATAAATTAAATATGATAAATTTGACCACAAATAACTTTTTTACTGATATTGAATTAAGTGACTATACAAAATTATTACAGGAAGGCAAAATTTAATATTTTATATATTTTTATGATTTACATCCTTGAAGATTTTATAACTTGTAAAATGATAGTGTTTAGTGTCCCTTATTATAAATTTCATTGGAACTATATGAAAACATTTACGAAACGCAATAGCCTTGTGAAATATTATCCATTTTCAAAACTTCAATGTGTTTTAAACTTGTAAAAAGATAAAATAATTTTTTACAATATTATGGTTGAAAATTTATATTTCTTAAAGCAAGTAATTCTTTCTGTCTTTTCTTAAAAGCAACTTTATCTAAATCAAGCATTGCTGATGCATAATTAGTTGGACGTTTTTCAATATCACTATAATCTTGTCTCTGAGTAACAGTTAAAGGAGTTAATAAATACCATTTATCTGCAACTTGTAATGACCCCCAATATTGATCTATCGCATAGTCATTTAATTTATTTGGATACATTTGTAATAAATTTATTCCATTTTCATAATTACTAATTAATGTGTCATAATAGTTGCTTTTTACCAAATAAGCAGTCGTTGTTTGACAATGGGTTACTTTAATACAATAGTCATCAATGCTGTTATACTCTCCCATATTGTTTCCTGCTAATAATAAAACATCAAAATCTTTATATTTTTCCAAAAATTTATTTAGACTATTTAAAAATATAGATGGTTCTAAAAAAGTTACATCATCTTCCATAATTAGTATATGACTTAATTTATTTGCCCTTGCATATTTTAATAAAGCTAAATGGCTCAAACTGCAACCTAATGCACCAAAAGAATTCTGAATAGCAGGAAATCTTTTACCATTCCAGTTTAATATTTTGAGTTGATTTTCAATATGATGTTTTCTATCAGTACGTCTGTCTAAATTTATATAATATATATTAGTGATATCACTTACACTGTTTATAGTATTATTAATCATATTATAAAATATAAAAATAAAATTAATTAAATAACGAATTAACCAATCATATTATTAATTAGTTCAATTCTTTTAGCATTCCAATAATCACGACCTTCTGTTCCACCATTATTAGTAACTTGATTTTGATGTATTCTATAATACAATAATGGTTCTGGGAAATTATATATATACTTATAACATTTTAACAATTTTAAGGCTATTTCAAAATCTTCTGTCATTTTTGATTTAGTTTCATCATAATTTCCAATATTTAATATTGCGGATTTTCTATAACACAATGTAGGATGGTTAGTTATCCAATGTGACTTAGTAATTTTATATTGATCCCATGTTATACTAGGATGATTGGTTGTATGTGTTTTATTTTCGATTGTATCTTTAAAGAAAGTAACTTGTGCTCCACAAACTTGTACATTTGAATTTTTTTCCATAAAACTAATTTGTTTTTGAATTCTATCATTAAACATTATATCATCACTATCCATTTTAATAATAATTTCATTAGAACATAAATTAATACCTAAATTTAATGAATAGCCAATTCCTTTGTTTGTATCATTCTCATGATAAACAACTTTAGTAAATCGTGTAGTATTCTCAAAATTATCTAAACACTTTTTTAACAATAATGTATTCAATTTATCAGAACCATCATTAATCCAAACTAATTCTATATTGAATAAACCAATTTGTTGTTTAATAGAATTTAAACACTCTTGTACATAAAGCGTTTTAGTATTAAAACTAGATACCAATATACTGACACTATTTGATGGTTTATTGAATTGTTCAGGAAGTTTTAGCGAATTCATTGTATCATAACTTTGCTTTGTTGATCCCCAAGCTTGATAAGCATATATTTTACCATGAGCTTTATATTCTAAACCGGTTAAATGAATTGGTAGAAATGTATAACTTGGAAAAATATGCAAGTCATTAAATTTTTTAGTATTATACATTCTTGTCAAAAGCCCTGGTCCTACTGATTGCCATGCCATTAATTTAGCCTTTGATTGACTTACTTCATTATTCATTATCCATTTAATGGCTTCTTTGACAAGAGGATGTTTTAGAGGAAACCCCATTGTCCCTGTAGCTATTAATCCAGGTCTAGCTTCTTCTTGTTCCCAACCCGCAAAACTTTTTTTAGAAATAATTTCATCATCAAACGGTTCGATACAAATAGAATCTGCATCTATAAATATCCCACCATATTTATATAGAATTTCCCATCTTATAATATCAGCTTTACCATTAATTTCCTCTATATCGTCAATTTTATCTTGACATTTAAAAATCAACCCTCTTTTTTCAAATTCTTTTTCATTCCAAAAGATATATTCAAAATCAGGATGTTTTTCTTTCCAAGTATTCATTAAAGTAATAGGAGCCGGTTTTGTTCCTATCCATAATTGATGTATTATTTTTGGAATACTCATTTTTATATATATAATAAAATCTTTAAATAATAATTTAAATATAAATAAACAAATAATAAAATGAAAAATTTAAAACAAGTATATAATGATTATTTAAATGCACATAATAAAAAGAATAAAACTTTTATTATTTCAGTATTATTTCATGAAAATATTAAAACAGTTATGGTTTATTTAATGAATGTATTGTATTGTTTTAGAAATTATAATATATATATATTAATTTCATGCAATGAACATATTTATTATTTTTTAAATAGAACCGAATTACCAAAAAATATAATAATTGTTACACATAGAGATGATAATATTCCTATATGGGGGAATGTTAATTTATTTGACCAACATGTTAAGAATTATATTTATTTAAAAGAAAATAATATTAATTATGATTACTTTTGGTTTTCAGCATCAAATGATGTATTTATTAAGACAATTGATGAACGTCTTGAAGATATTATTATAAAAACACCAGAAACATTAAATGAAATGACAGATGATAAAACATATGATTTTTATAGAGATTTTTTACATAATTCAACTTGGGCATGGTATTTGAAACTTATTAAAGATACAAATACTATAAATACATTTATTAATAATAAAATAATTGTAAAATGCAATGAAATTGAGGGACTTGTTTTACGAAATAATTTATCTGAAGAAATATTTAGTTTTTATATTGAAAATCTTTATAATAAAAATACATCAAAAGATTATATAATGGAAGAATTTTATATTCCATCTTATCTATTCAGCAAATATAATTTAGATTATGATACATTTACTGTTAGAGAAAAATGGTGCAAATATAAAGAATTAAAAAATATTTATGGTTTAGAATTAATAGATAAAATTATGAATTATAAACAATTATATTGTATAAAAACAATTAATAGAGATACTAATAATCCTGTAAGAATTTATGCATTAAATCAATTTAATTAATTCCCAAATATTGTTTTTTGTTTTTTGGTTCACATTTTCCATAAAATAAAAAGTCCCAAATATTAATCCTTTTGTTACATATCTTAAAAAATTTATATTCAGACCTATATCACTACATTTTTTGATGAAGTAATTTTTCATTAAAAGAATATAATTATTATCGATTATATCATTATATAAAATAATATCATATCCTAATATGCTTTGAAACATTTTTCCATAATCATAATATATATCACCGTTTATAGTAAGAATGTCATCAACTTGTCCTTTCATATCAATTAAAACATATTTTTCATCATAAGTATAAATTATGTTAGAAAACCAAAAATCACCATGTATCATATTTACAATTTTTGCGTCAAACCATTGATCAATACCACTAATAATATCATCTAAAACTTCTTTTGAGTCGGGAAAATTATAATCTAAATTATTAAATCTATTTTTAATTTTTGATATATAGTTGTTTTTTATATTTTCTTCTTTTATTATTATTTTATTATTAGTATACGAATGAAAGCCATTTAAAATTTCAAATAAATCATCAATATATTTTGTGGTTAATAGTTTATTTTTGTATAAATAATATATAGGTATACCAGAAATATAATTTAGTTTTAATTCAAGTATTTTATCCATTTTATTAAAATCTAACATATTTGGAAAAAACCTTTTAAACTCACTAGGAATATTTTGGTAATAATATAGTTCTCCTTTTAAAATTTCATAAGGTCCAGTTTTTATTATTTGATCATTTATTTTTTTTATTGTATTATATTTATTATTTTTAATTTTGTTTGGAATAAAATCATTGTTTTCTCCATAAAATAGTCCAAAATAATTAACACTATTTTTATAAGGATTTATTGATTTGTCATCTATATATATATCAGCAATAGGTTTACCAAATATCAACTCATCGTATTGTATATTAAAATTATTAAGAGTTTCTATAGTTATATAACCTATGTCTTTGATAACTTTACCGATATTACCATTATAAGTTTTCATTCGTCTTGCTGTATAAATAATAATTTCATGTCCTTCATTTTTCATATTATTTAAAAGTTCTATATTTTTATGAATTGGTTTTACTGTTGAATAATCACCTGATTTTGTAGGATTAGTTACAAGTGTGTTATCTAAATCAAAACAAATTCTTAATTTTTTTTTATTTAAATTATCCTTATTACTTATTATTTCTGAATAAGTTCCTATATGAATTGTTTTATTTATTAAAATAGGTATTATTTCTTCATTATTTTCAATCATTATTTTATACAATTTTGAAAAATAAAACTCATTTTTGGTTTTTAAATTATTCATTATCATTTTATTTGCATAAAAATTAAAACAATCAACATTTTTAAATCCATATAAACCACAACAATAATAATCTGATATTTTATTTTTTTCTTCAATATTAACTACACGATTGTTCTCAATCTGTATAAAAGAAAAATTTGTTTTCTCATAATCTGTACTGTAACAAATAAAATTATTATTACAATTATTTATTTCATTAAATGTATGTAAATTATCATTATCTATAAATAATAAATTATCGCTGTTTGAAAAATTAAATTCACGTATACCAATCAAAGCTGTTTCAACAGCACCTCTTGTTAAAAAATCAATACATGAAAAATAAAATTTTTTTTCTTTAAATTTTTGTATCAAAATTTCACAAAAATTAAATTCACTTAAAAAAGTATTATATACTATGTAAATTTCATTAGAATTAATATTTTCTATAATATATTCAATCATATGTTTTCCATTTATATAATTTAATGGTTTTGGCAAAGAATAATCATTATTTCGTTTACCAATACCTCCGCATAAAATAATATATTTCATAATATATTATTACAATAATTATTTAAATAATAATTAATTAATTAATTAATGTTAATTGCTGATATTCCAACAATTTATATTAATTTGGAACATAGAAAAGATAGGAATGAATCTGTATTAAAAGAATTATCAAAAATTAAAATACAAAATGCTGAAAGGTTTAATGCAATTGAAATGAAAAATGGTGCAATAGGGTGCAGTTTAAGTCATATTAAATGTATAGAAATTGCAATAAAACGCAATTATGATTATATTATGATATGTGAAGATGATATAGAAATTTTAAATCCATCCATCTTTATAGAAAATATAAATAAATTTTTAAACTCACAAATTGAATGGGATATCGTATTAATTGCTGGAAATAATATGATACCATATAATTTTGTTACTGATTATTGTATTAAAATATATAATTGTTTAACTACTACTGGTTATATAGCAAAAAATAAATATTTTTCAACCTTATTAAATAACTATAAGGAAGGTGTTACAAAACTAATGAAAGAACAAAGTAACTCATCATATAAAATAGATAAATATTGGTTATCTTTACAGAAAAAAGACAACTGGTATATGATAATACCGCCAACAATTATACAAAAAGAAGATTATAGTGATATTGAAAAAAAAGTAACAAATTTTAGAAATTATATGTTGGATTTCAATAAAGCTATAAGAAATTAAATTTTCTCTCAACAAATAATAATGTTAAAAGAAAATTACACGGATGAAGAAAAGGCGAATATTGCAAAAAAGATAAAGGATATAACTATAGAAGACGTAGAACAAGATATGAATAAGCTAATAAAAATCGGACAAGGTGCACATATGATATCCGAGAGATCAAACATAGGTAATAATATAGTAGATTATTTTACATTTGTTCAACGATTAGAGACCAAAGGTAAATACAACGTAAACTATTTTGAGTTTTTAGTTAATCTAGAAACATTTCGAGAGAAAAAATTCATTCAGACTATGTTAAAATATTACGAGAATATTAAAAATAAAAATAAAACCAAACATGAGTATAAAGTTTTAAAAGAGGTATATAATATATGCATAAGTGCTATAAATATAATGCGTCCATTAAATTGTATGGAGATATATACACGTTTTAATGCCAAAAGGGTGTTAAATTTTTGCGCCGGTTGGGGAGGTTCAACTGTGGCTGCTGCTGCGTTAAATTTGCAGGCATTTTATGGTATCGAAATAAACACCGATTTAAAGGAACCATACGATAACATGGTAACATATTTGCGCACAAAATCGAACACCGAATTTAGCATCCATTTTGGCGATGCTGTAAATATCGACTATTCCAAATTTGATTATGACACCATATTTGCATCACCGCCTTATTATTTTATTGAAAAATATGCCAACAATAATGACTATAAATCGAAGGCTGATATGGACGAAAAATTTTACAAGCCAGTTTTTACAAAAACATATTTACATCTAAAAAGAGGCGGACATTTTATAATTAACATTTGTAAGGAAGTTTATGATAACGTCCTTAAAAACTTATTTGGTGAGGCACATATTGTTTTCCCTCTTAAAAAATCAAAACGACAAAATAATCATACCGAAATGGTGTATGTTTGGACTAAAAATTAATATTAGTAGTTATTATTAGTTATTAGTACTTTTTCATGACACCACCTAGTCCAACTCTTGCACTTGCTTGTGCTCTTGGTTTTGCACCAATATAAGCCGCATATTGTGGAGAGAATTTATTTGGTGGAGGACGCGGATTTTGCATATGAATTGGTATCTTTGATATATGACCATTTTGAATATGATGTTGATAAATTGGTGGTTGAGGAGGAGTTTGTGAATTTGGATGATGATGTGATTGAATATGATTAGAAATATCTTCATTCACTTTACTGTCGTTAATCTTATCAAAATTATTAAATGTGTCTTCTTCAATTTCCTTTTTCTTGTCTTCTTGAATTTGTCTTAACAGTTCTGGAGGTACACTTTTGCCCATTTTAATCAAATATTTTGCTACATTTTCACGTTTCTCTTTATTTGTCGGATAATGAGGAATATGTGTCCAATCAGTAGTATTTATTACAGTCTTTTTTGTTTCTTTTATTTTATCTGGATTTATTATTTTTCTTTTTGGTTCTCTCAAATCATAATTATAATATTCTTCTGAACCAAATGGAATATGAGTTAAAAACGTTTTTATATTTATTATTTGTATTCTGGGATTATGCACTACAAATATATTGTCATTTGGATTATCTGATTTATCGTCAATTGTATATTTTAATTGTGTTATTGTTCTTATTCCATCTTGTCCATCATCATATTCACCCCTCCACGGATCTTTCTTCGATATAATTCTTGATATTCCATCAAAAAGCTGTAAAATTTCAGGACTGCCAATATTATAAAATACACTTCTATCTACTTTTAGTCCAAATCTATCACATCTCTTTTGCAAAACGTTATCTTCCATACCCCATCCCCAAAAACAAGGAAATCCATTTGTTTTCTCAAAATCATCACCTTTCATTACAACAATTCCGCCCAATGCATATTTAAATCCATAATAATGCTTTACAATACCATGT
>Ga0194118_10001266_pt1 | contig 37181 bp, 29 predicted proteins | sample TA2MahsurfametaG_2_FD_148662 | JGI IMG/M metagenome (GOLD analysis project Ga0194118, IMG submission 148662) | Freshwater microbial communities from Lake Tanganyika, Tanzania - TA2015013 Mahale N5 surface | ecosystem: Environmental > Aquatic > Freshwater > Lake | place: Tanzania: Lake...
CCCTCTTGGCTGAATTTGAGGAGCCCACCTTGGTCATCGTGAAACACAACAACGCCTGCGGGCTTGCAAGCCGTGATACCATGCTGGAGGCTTGGAAAGACGCCCTCGCGGGGGATCCCGTTTCAGCCTTTGGGGGCATCTTGGCTGCTAACAGGCCTCTTGACCTTGATTGTGCCAAAGAAATCGACGGAATATTTTACGAAGTACTCATCGCTCCCTCCTTCAGTACCGAAGCCATCGATTTACTGACTCGCAAAAAGAACCGCATACTCTTGCAACAAATAAAGCCCATTCCTTCTTCCGTGCAGGTTCGGTCGGCCCTTGGCGGATACCTGGTTCAGAGCCCGGACCGTTCCACCGAATCCTCGGATCAATTCAAAGTCGTCACCGCCAAACAACCCAACGCAGCCGAAAAAGCCGATATGGAATTTGCGGTCAAGGTGGTGAAGCATACCCGTAGCAATGCCATCGTGCTGGTCAAGAATCGTCAACTCATTGGGTCCGGAACAGGCCAAACTTCCAGAATTGACGCTATGAGGCAGGCCGCTCACAAGGCCAGAACCTTTGACTTCGATGTCCAAGGGGCCATTATGGCCAGCGACGCCTTCTTTCCCTTTGCGGACAGCGTCGAAGTGGCCTGGCAAGAGGGTATCCGTGCCGTCATCCAACCTGGAGGCTCTGTTAAGGATCAGGACAGCATCGATTTCTGCGATCGAAACGACATGTGCATGGTCATGACAGGGGTTAGACATTTCAAGCATTAGTCCGCTCAAGTGAGTTTGGTCTCCTCTGCCCTAAGAAGGCCCCCCTAGCTTGCCATTTTTCAAAAAAAATCTTTAATCGCGCTTTTACCTTTAGTTTCGCTTTCTTATTCTTTTAACGTTCACCTATAGACTTGCATGGGACTCTTTGATTTATTTACCCAAGAAATTGCCATTGACCTTGGCACCGCCAATACCCTGATTATCCATCGGGACACCATCGTTGTGGATGAACCGTCCATCGTTGCCATGGATCGAAATACCGGCAAAGTCATTGCAATCGGTAAGAAGGCCCAGCAGATGCATGGCAAAACCCACGAGAACATCAAGACCATTCGTCCCCTTAGAGACGGAGTCATAGCTGACTTTCATGCCGCTGAACATATGATTCGAGGGATGATTGCCATGATCAATCCTACCAAGAGATTCTTTGCCCCCTCATTGCGCATGGTTGTGTGCATTCCCTCTGGCATCACGGAAGTCGAAAAGCGCGCGGTGCGGGATTCCGCTGAGCATGCCGGCGCCAAAGAAGTTTACCTCATTCATGAGCCTATGGCGGCCGCGATTGGTATCGGCATTGATGTTGAAGAACCCAAAGGGAACATGATCATCGATATCGGTGGCGGTACCTCGGAGATTGCCGTGATTGCCTTGGCAGGAATCGTTTGCGATGAATCCATTCGTGTTGCAGGTGACCAATTCACCGCCGACGTCCTGGAGTATGTCCGTCGTCAACACAACATGTTGGTTGGTGAGCGAACCGCGGAATTAATCAAAATCAATATTGGTTCGGCCTTAACCACCTTGGAAGATCCACCACCCCCCATGCCCGTGAGTGGACGAGATTTGATGACCGGTATTCCACGGGAAATCACCTTGACCTATTCCGAAATCGCGACTGCACTGGATAAGTCCATTTCCAAAGTGGAAGGCGCTATCCTCAAAGCATTGGAAATCACTCCACCTGAACTTGCATCCGATATCCATGAGACCGGGATTTACCTCACAGGAGGTGGGGCCTTGATTCGTGGGTTGGACAAAAGAATTAGTGCCAAAACCAAACTAAAAGTTATTGTCGCTGAGGATCCCCTGCGTGCCGTCGTTCGGGGTACTGGAATTTCCCTCAAGAATATCCATCGTTTCCAATTCCTGATGACCTGACATAAAAATGGGTGGACTGGCAATTTGGCTGTTCAAATACAGATTTCTTGGGTTACTCATTCTCCTTGAATCTTTAGGAGCCTGGATTACCCTGTCCAATGTCGAATACCATAACAGTAGATTTACTCAGCTCCAAATTGAAACAGCCGGGCATTACCAAAAGAAAATAAAAAAACTCACCCGGTTTATGGGCTTGGATGAAGAAAACCAAAGACTAAACAACGAAATTGCTCTATTAAAAAGGCAATTAGGTGGCGATTCCCTCCGCTTAAATAGTTTTACTCACACCGACTCAGCGCATTCAAAAAATAGCAGAGCCGCTTTGGGCCAAGGTTCTTCCGTCAATCCATGGCCAAACACTAGTGTAAAAATAGATTTTATTAGCCCAGCAAGGGTGATTTTTTGTGGTGAAGCAGGCCAAAACAATTTCATGCTTCTTGACAGGGGATCTTTGAATGGAATACAACCAAGAATGGCCGTCATACAAGAAGACAAAATTATAGGGCAGGTCCAAGCGGTTTCAAAACATTTTGCAAGAGTTGTTCCACTCATTAATACCAAAATTCGAATTAGTGCCTTACACCCCAAATCACAAACCGTTGGAATATTAGCATGGGATGGTAAGTCAACCCGGTATGCTGAACTCATTGACTTCCCAATTCATATACCCATTAAAATCGGCGATACCTTAGTAAGTAGTTCCTATTCCTCTGTCTATCCTCCTGGGCTACGCTTGGGGAGAATTGATCGTATTGAAATTAATCCAGGTGCAGTCACCTACAAAATTCGGGTCTTTTTGACGGCGGATTACAAGCGTCTGGATCACGTGCAAGTGATAAGAATTGCATTGCAAAGCGAGCGCGAAGAAATACTCCCCAATACCAATTAGAAACCAAGAATATAACATGAATCAACGCCCTTGGCTTCTTCTTATAATTTTGGTTATTTTGCAAGGTAGCCTTTTTAATCGCATTCATTGGTTAGGCCTTTTCAACCCGATGGTTTATGTTATAACCCTTATATGGCTACCCGCAACATGGAATAGATCAATATTAATGTTGTTGGGATTTGGAATCGGTTGGTGGGTTGATAGCTCTGTTCAAAGCGGAGCAATTCACGCCATGGCTTCGGTATGGACCATTTACTTTAAAAATTTTTGGATACGGTACACGGTTTCACCCGTAACCTTACAAGAAACTCCTGATCCTGATTTAAGAGAATTAGAATTTAGGTCCCTAATTAGTTATGCCGGCACTTTACTGCTTATGCATCAAACCTTGGCCTATTCACTTGAGGCACTAAGATGGAATTCCCTGGGAATTTCACTGATAAAAGGAAGCGTAAATACAGTATTGGTGATGGGGATCTTATGGTCCCTTATTCAATGGACCCGAAGCATGAGCCCATCCAGGTTCTCAAAAAACAAAATCTAAACGAATTTTATTTTAATTACACGGTAATTAATAAGTTTCCGCCAACACATGCCCAATTTAAATGATTCAAAATCAAGCAAAGAAATTCGGCATTTGCTGATTCTAAGTGTGGTGCTAATTGTCTTTTCTTTTTTTTTAGTAAGGCTGTTCAATGTGCAAGTTATCAATGAAGAATACAGTGAGTTGGCCCAACAAAATGCTGTACGAAGAGTAAATTCCTACCCTCCAAGGGGAATAATATTTGATAGAAAAGGCCGGAAAATTGTAGTAAACAGGCCTATTTATGACTTAATGGTTGTTCCAAATGAACTGCCAAAACCCCTTGACACTACTGAACTGGCCAATTTAATTCGAATTTCCCCGAAAGAACTCAAAGGTAGGCTCCTCAAAGCGGCTACTTATTCAAAATTCAAACCTAGCCTACTCCATGCTCAAATCAGGCTTGAGGACTTTGTCAATGTGCAAGAGAGACTTCATGATTTTAGTGGCATCTATGCAGAAACCCGTACCGTTAGGACCTATTTATATCCAAATGCAGCCCATTTACTTGGATATGTTGGGGAAGTCTCGCCTGAATTAATTGCCAAATCCAATGGAGAATACCAATCAGGGGATTATATTGGCATAAGCGGGCTCGAAAAAACCTACGAAAATTATTTAAAAGGAAAAAAAGGAGTTCAATACCGTTATGTAGATGTACATAATCGTGAAGTTGGACCCTACAAAGAAGGGGGCTTTGACTCTCTCCCAATTCCCGGTGAAGATTTACACTTAGGACTTGACATTGAGCTTCAAGTCTATGCTGAAAACCTTATGGCCAATAAGCTCGGTTCCGTGGTCGCCATTGAGCCATCTACTGGCGAAATTCTTGCAATGGTATCAGCGCCTGGTTACGATCCAAATTTAATGGTTGGTAATGTGAGAAGCAAAAACTACAGATCTCTAGCTAAAAGCCCCTTAAAACCTTTATTCAATCGCCCACTTCAAGCCATGTATCCTCCTGGCTCCATTGTTAAATCACTTCAAGCCTTAATAGGGCAAGAACTTGGACTAATTCGGCCTGAAAGCAGATTCCCATGCGGTGGGGGATATTCTATCGGTAACCATACGGTAAAATGCACGCACACCCACGGGGCACTAAATCTTGAGGAGTCCATTCAGCAATCATGCAACCCTTACTATTGTTATGTGTTCAAAACCATGGTGGATCAAAACCGTGGCCTCAAGCCCAAAGAAGGATACAAAGTATGGTACGACTACATGAAGAAATTCAACGTAGGACGTAAGTGTGAAGTTGATTTACCAAACGAAAGGAATGGCATTTTACCATCACCAGAATACTATGATAAAATATTTGGACAAAACCGGTGGAAATCATCTTCGATTATTTCACTTGCAATTGGACAAGGTGAATTTGGGATGACACCCTTGCAAATGGCGCATACCATGGCAATTTTCGCAAATAAAGGAGATTACCACCGCCCCCATCTAGTACGTAGCATCGGTATCACTGGACAAAAGAAAATGAAGTACAGAGAACAGCTTCATATTCCAATTAAGCCAAAGAACTTTTTGGTTGTGCAAGATGCTATGCAAAAAGTTGTAGACCGAGGTACAGCGACAACCTATGGAAAAATTGATAGCATAATCATTTGCGGTAAGACGGGTACTGCTCAAAATCCCCACGGCAAAGATCACGCCGTCTTTGTGTGCTTTGCCCCCCGAAAAAATCCTCGGATAGCAATTGCCGTTTTAATTGAAAATGCAGGGTTTGGCGGCGTATGGGCAGCGCCAGTAGCTAGTCTAATGATTGAGAAGTATTTGCTGGGAGGTACAAGGCGACCAGACCTCGAAGAAAGAATCCTGAAGGCACGCATCTTGCCACAGGGCATAGACAGTTTACCCGTTCCCAAAAAAATTACCGGATGAGGGAGCAGAAAAACGTTTTTCAGTTCATTGACAAACCTTTGTTGTGGACCTATGTTGGGCTAACCTTGATCGGATGGATTGCCATATATGCAGCGGTGTACAATCCCCAGCATCAGAATCTTTGGGATATCCAACAAAATTACGGAAAGCAAATGGTCTGGATCGTGAGCTCATGGCTGATTATGATGGTGCTCTTGTCGATACATCCCCGCATATACCACCAAAGCGGGCCTTTGGTTTATTTGATAAGCATGGCCATGGGATTGGCGGTGGCTTTCCTAGGGCGAGAGGTAAATGGAGCGCGCGCTTGGTTTGAACTGGGTTCGTTCCGATTACAACCCGCAGAATTCATGAAACTTAGTACCGCCATGATGGTGGCTTATTTTTTTGCCAACCGGCCTATTCGCATGGATCATTTTGGTTCACAAATCATGGCCGGTTTATGGCTTTTGATCCCAGTCGCCCTGTTGCTCTTGCAGAAGGACACCGGGAGCGCCTTGGTCTATGCCTCCTTTGTGCTGGTCTATTATCGAGAAGGTTTGTCTGTCAATTATTTGATTTACGGATTGGCCATCGCCCTTTTATCCGTTCTCACTTTGTGGCTAGGCTTGAACACTATGTGGGTTGCGATTCCGGTGGTGTTGATTTTATATGTGGTATTGGCCGCAGATAGCCGTAAGGCCTTCTTCAACGGCCTCAAATTGACCATCCCCGCCATGGTCTTGGTTTCGGGAGTCGGGTATGCCTTTGACAACATTCTACTTGCGCATCAGAAGCAACGCATATTGGTTTTGTTGGGCAAGGTCGATGATCTGCGAGGTGCGGGCTACAACGTGCACCAATCCCTCATTGCAATTGGTTCCGGCGGATTTTGGGGGAAAGGATTTCTGCAAGGAACCCAAACCAAATTTGATTTTGTGCCCGAGCAAAGCACCGATTTTATATTTTGTACCATCGCAGAAGAATACGGCTTTTGGGGATCGATGTTGCTGCTTTCCCTCTTCGGTTTCCTATTGTACAGGATTTTTATGATTGCAGAAAGGCAACCCGGAACCTTTGGTCGAGTATTTGGGTACAGTGTAGGTTGCATCATTTTCATTCACGTCACGATTAATATTGGAATGACCCTGGGGCTGTTGCCCGTCATTGGAATTCCCTTACCCATGATCAGCTACGGTGGATCCTCCCTGTGGTCCTTTACGGCAATGATTGCCATATTGCTTCGACTTGACAGTGGCCGAATGCTTGGCATTCGTTAAGAGAATTCGTACAGCATGCTAATCAAGCCACCCAAGAACCTTTCGCGCACCAAATGGTTATTAGTAGGTGTTTCTATTAAATCCAGCAAACCATGCGTAAATTCTTAAACTATTTTGTAGAAGTCTTTAAACCCAAAGGGGCTCACCAAACCCGGAATTTCAACTTGAGAATGATGCACGGGATCAATCGAATCAGCATTTTGATGTTTGCTGCCGGTCTTTTGGTCTTGATTTACCGGGCCTTTTTGAGGTAGCATGGTCAAAGGGGGCATCCCGTTGGGACCAACCTTTACGATATTTTACTCCAATTTTTGCCTTGACCATAAAACCTGGCGTAAGCACTAACCAATTTACCGCTTAGCTCACCCGTACCATGTGGATCAGCCGCCAAAATCCGTTCGGCATGCACCCTCGCTTTGTACATCAAGTGGCTATCTTCCACCAAATCCGAAAATTTGAGTTCCATACTGCCACTTTGTTGAGTACCCGCCAAGTCCCCAGGACCACGCATTTTTAAGTCCATTTCGGCAATTTCGAAGCCATCGTTGGTCGATGCCAAAGCCTGCAAACGCAGAATGGCTTCCTCCGAAGGTTTATCCCTGTGCATGAGGATGCAATACGACTGCTCCGAACCGCGGCCCACCCGACCACGCAATTGATGCAACTGGGCTAAACCAAACCTCTCGGCATTTTCAATCACCATCACGGAAGCGTTAGGAACGTTGACTCCAACCTCAATAACGGTAGTAGCCACCAATAAATTGGCGACACCTTTCACAAAGCGCTGCATTTCTATATCTCGATCCGCGGATTTCATTTGCCCATGCACCACCGCCAAATGAAAACGTGGAGGGGGAAATGCGCGTAGCATGGCCTCGTACCCGTCGTACAAAAATTTAAGCTCCGCTTGCTCGGTTTCTTTGATGGCCGGATAGACCACATAAACCTGGCGCCCGGCTTGCATTTGTTGTTCCAAGAAACGAAACATCTTGAGTCGTTTGGACTCTGCGGTCACCAAAGTCTGTACCGGCTTACGACCAGCAGGCAATTGATTCATGATGGAAACCTCCAAATCTCCGTACCGTGTCATCGCCAAGGTTCGGGGGATGGGTGTAGCTGTCATCACCAAAATATGGGGGGCAAGACCGGCCTTGGCCCATAGTTTGGCCCGTTGCTCCACCCCAAAACGATGCTGTTCATCGATAACGGCCAAGCCCAGTTTGGCGAAATGCACATGCTCCTGTATCAAAGCGTGCGTCCCTACCAAAAGATGAAGACTTCCATCGAACAATTCTTGTAACAGTTCCTTCCGGGCCTTGCCCTTGACCTGACCAGTAAGCAACCCACAACGAATCGGCAAATCACCCAACATGGCTTGGATGGTATCGTAATGTTGCCTTGAGAGTAACTCCGTAGGAGCCATCAGACAAGCTTGATACCTGTTATCTGCAGCCAACAACATGCTCATCAACGCCACCATGGTCTTGCCACTGCCCACATCACCCTGCAGCAAACGATTCATTTGCCTACCTGTTCCAAGATCTGCACGAATTTCTTTGATCACACGTTTCTGGGCATCGGTAAGTTCAAAAGGTAAACGTTCATGAAAAAACCGCAGGAACATATCCCCCACCTTTTCAAAAACGGGTCCAGGATTTTGGAATTTTCGGTTGTTTTTGAGTCGCAATACCCCGAATTGCAAAAAGAACAATTCTTCGAATTTGAAGCGGTGGAGGGCCTTGGCCAATTGCGCAGGATCATCCGGGAAATGAGCCTGCTCCATGGCCTCCCAGCGGTTCATCAAGGACTCTGCATCCACGACATAGGCCGGCAAAATTTCAGAAACATTACCCGAAACTTGATCGAGGGCTTGACGGACGACACCCATCCACCAACGGTTGTTCAAATTTCGTTGCCTTAATTTATCGGTCAAGGAATACATAGGGCTGAGGGGCGGTCCTGATTTCTTGCTCCACTCGTCCCATAAGGTCAACTCAGGATGCGCCATTTGAGCCTGCCCCTTGTATTGGCTCACTTTTCCAAACACAAGGTACTCTTCCCCTTGGCGTATGCTGGATTCCGCCCACTGAACCGATTGAAACCAAATCAACTCCAAGAAATGTTGGCCATCGGCAAGAGTCGCCACCAAACGAGTTGCTTTGCCTACCCCTACCCTTTCGATCCGTAGAATTTTGCCTCGGGTTTGCACAAATGCGGGACCTTCGACCAGTGTCCCCAAGGAATGAACCTCAGATCTGTCGAGGTAACGGTATGGGAAATAGGTTAACAAGTCATAGTAAGTCTTCAATCTCAGTTCCGATTCGAGCCAAGCAGCGCGTTGCGGGCCAATCCCTTTTAGGTAGGCTAAATCATAAAACAAAGGATGTTCTGGCATACGTCAATTGAATTGACACTCAAGTCCCCATACCTTACCAGCGCAATGTCGCCAAAATTCGCCGCATATCCTTTAGCAGATAGGCGCTGTAAGGCTGCAAGGAATCGCTGTTGGGACTTACTTCAAAATAGAGTGAACCCCGTAAATAATGCTTAACACTATCCGTCACATAAAATTGGGTTTGGCTTGCAGCATCGCCGCCAACTACGTACAAGGTTCCATAAACTTTGTGTTCCGGGTAACTGATAATTTCCTCTTCAATCGCTGTTGCCTTAAGGGTATGCTTAAAGGTCATACGCTGGGTTTCAGCCATCAACACCGCCAAAGCGTCCCTCCGTTCAACCTGACGCCTGTCCTGGTAGCGAACACCCGCGATGGGATGATAGGATAGGTGCCATTGAGCTCCCAATGCGGGATAGGACAAATTCAGCCATTGAGGATCATTGAGTGAAGACTTCGACGAGTTATGAGGGAGTTCTGATGGATTCACGCAGACAGGTTTGGCTGCAGCATTGTAATCAAAAGTCACCGGAAGGCAATTCCCCCGATATTGAGCCGGCTGAACTGCCGGGAGTATCGCGCGAGCATAGGCATAGGGCCTGGCCACAGGGTCGTCGGATTGACAAGAGACGAAAATATGATATCCTCCTACCATCAATAACATGGCTGTTATAACGCTTACACGCTTGGCCTTAACTCGAAGAAATTGAGAAAGTACTTGCCTCATTATGCCGTTTTGGAGGGCACTTGATACGTCAGGTGCATGGCCATGATCCTGCGATGATCCGCTTGAATGACTTTGAATTCAAAACCGTGATGATGAAAGACCTCCCCTTGCAGAGGAATTCTCCCCTCCAATTCCAGGACCAAGCCCGCTAAAGTCTCCACTCCCTCCAAGCTAGGCTGAAACGGCGAAAAATCCCACCCTGTTTCTCTGGACAAATCCTGCAAGAGCATTTTACCGGCAACCCAATAGGAATCTCGATCCAGGCGCCGACACAGCCGTTGTTCATCCGTATCGAATTCATCCTGAATTTCACCGATGATTTGTTCCAAAGTATCTTCCAAAGTCACCAATCCCGAAACACCTCCGTATTCATCAATCGCCAAGGCCATATGCATTCTTCTGGCTTTGAATTCTGTAAAAAGCTCATCAAGGTGTTTGGTGTCGGGGACGACATATGGTTTACGCAACAATTCCTGCCATCGAAAACTCTTATTCTGATTGAGCCTGGAAAACAAATCCTTGAGGTACAAGATACCCACTACTTGATCCAAGCTCTCGCGGTAAACAGGAACTCGGGAATACCCCCAGTCGCGTAATTGAGGTAGAATCTCCTCCAATGTCGCCTGGTAATCAATTGCTTGAATATCCTGGCGTGGGACCATGATTTGCCTGACTTCGAGTTCTCCAAATTTAACAATACCTTTGAGCAGGTCCTTCTCAGATCCGCCACGATTGCTCTCCGCCCCAAAAGTCAAGTCAATGGCCTGATTAATTTCGTCCTTGGAGACTTGCACATGTTTGGATACCATCCAACGATCCATGAAGCCTGAACTTTGCATCAACAGCCAAATGACCGGTTTGAAGAGAAACTCTGAAACTTGCAAGGGCCAACTGAACCATCGGGCAACACCCATGGGGTTTCGGTACGCGTAAACCTTGGGCAAGACCTCTCCTGCAAAAACAATGATTGCGGTAACTCCGAAGGTTTGAAGCAAGGCCGGCAACCAAGGCATCCCCGGAAAAGTCAACACCTTAAATAACAAATAATAGAACAAAAGAATGATGGTTAGATTCACTACATTATTTCCAATAAGCAAATTCGCCAATAGACGCTTAGGATTGGAAAGATGGCGCAAGACCCTGCGATCAGAAGGCAATCCGGAATTTCTTAATTGATCCAAATTCAATCGGCTCAAAGAAAAATATGCTGTTTCACTGGCGGAAAATATCGCTGAGCATAATACAAAAAAAATAATGAGCAGGGGCCAGGTGCCTAGGCCCAAATCAACAGCCAAAAAAAGTTCTTCCGGGGGGTCATCCATAGGTTGTGGGGTCGTCTATATCCTAGAGCGAAGCTGGGGTTCAATAAGGGAGATCCGACGAAGGCTCAGACGGAGGGGCTGAAGAGCCTGTGGCGGAACCCTGAACATCCGCCCTGGACAAGAGCACCATTTGATCGCCGATGATTTCCGTTGTGTACCGGGTGTGCCCATCCTTATCGTCCCATTTACGGGTCGACAGCCTCCCTTCGATGTAGACCTGCCCCCCCTTGCGGCAATAAAGTTCCGCGACATCCGCCAAACCACGCCACAAAACAATATTGTGCCATTCGGTCCGGGTTTGTTTATTGCCTTCTCTATCCTTGTATGTTTCTGATGTGGCTAAAGGAAAGGTGGCAATTTTGGCGCCGTTATCCAAAACTTTAACTTCGGGGTCCTTGCCGAGGTTTCCGATGAGCATGGCTTTGTTGAGTCCTCCCATATTCCAAAGTTAACTCCCGGGCATACAATTCCAAAGGCCTGGGCATGGGAAATTCATGCAGCTGATCCAACTTGACCCATACAGCATGGGGTATCTCCGGTCGTTCTTGGGATAAGGTTACCGCCAAATGGATGGTCAGCGCCCGATGCGATAAGGGATGCTTGATAACTTGGACGGTCTGGCCCGTTGAAAACAGATTGTGGTCCAGCGGCGGCTTCTTCTGCAAACCCTCCACCCTGTAAAACTCATACAGTCCTGCCCATATCCCCTCATCTGGCCTTTTGATCAGTGCCACATAGCCCTTGCACAGGATTACGAAATAATGCAGGTTCTCTTTGACAATCATCGTTCGTCGCGATTTGGCTGGCAAATCCGCGATACGACCTTCCAACTTGGCGATGCAACGATCTGACCAAAAACAGGCATTGCATAGGGGATTTTTGGGCTTGCACAAAACGGCTCCCATGTCCATCATGGCTTGGTTATAATCCCCGGGTCTGCTTGATGAGAGCAAATGGGTTGCTGCATCCTGTATCCACCGCATGCCTTCCGGACGATCGTAGGGAACAGTGGCCCCAAAGGCCCTGGACAAAACCCGGATGACATTGCCATCAATGACCGGTACAGGTCGTTCAAAAGCAATGGAGGCAATAGCCGCCGACGTATACACCCCAATTCCAGGTAAACGCCTCAGCGCCTCAACATCTTGAGGCCATTGACCGATTTGAGTGATGATTATGGCGGTTTGATGCATCAAATGCGCCCTTCGGTAGTAACCCAATCCTTGCCATAACCGAAGAACATCGTCCAAGGGCGCACTTGCCAGGGCATCCACGGTGGGGTATGCCTTCAAAAAGCGTAGAAAATAAGGGGTTCCTTGCTCCACCCTGGTCTGTTGCAAAAGCACCTCGGAGAGCCAAATCACATACGGGTCCCTGCTCCCCCTCCATGGCATTACCCGCTTATCGGCATCATACCACTTCATCAAACGCCTAATCCACAACGGTTTGTAATTCTTTAGCAATGTAAAATAATTTTGGTTCCGTTCCCAAAGGATTGGTTAAACCTCAAGGATGTGTCTTATATTTGCCCTCCTTTTAAGAAAAAGAAGGCCTATTTCCAACCAAAATAACGCTTATTTCACCCAAATACCTTTACTGATTTTTCTTATCAATCTAATTTTTTTATACTTTTCAAACCTTTAAAACCTAAATCATGACCAAAGCTGATTTGATCCGCCAGATTGCAGACGAAACCGGAGTCGAAAGAGTCGATGTAGCCCAAAGTGTGGAAGCCTTCATCGCCGTAGTCAAGAAATCCCTCAAAGGCGGGCAGAGTATTTATATGCGCGGCTTTGGTAGTTTCATCGTGAAAAAAAGAGCCAAAAAATTAGCCCGGAATATCTCTCGCGGAACCGCGGTAGAAATCCCTGAGCATTTCGTACCCAGCTTCAAGCCCAGCAAGCAATTTGTGGATTTAGTCCGTAAAGGCCCCAAGAAAGGCCGCTAAGACATGAGCCCAAGACCCCTGCTCCTGCTAACCCTCTGCCTTTTGGTGGGGACAACGTTGTGGGTATGGGGTAAGCGCAGTGCCCTTCAACCCGGCGGGAGGAACGATACCAATCAACCCGCCCAAACCGCCGGGGTTCCTTTGGATGTCAGGGCCGTCTTGGCCTCCAAAATCGAAGCACTGGACCCCAACGATCGTCAAAAGTTCCTTCAGGTTCAAGCCTCGCTGGACAGCCTTGGGAATCGACCTTTGCAAAGCGCAGGCGTTTGGAAGAGCCTATCTTCCTTTTGGCTTACCCGAGATGATTTGCTCGGGGCTGCTCTTTGCTTGGATAGGGCAACTGAGCTCCAACCTGCCTCCGAAGATTTTAGGGATGCTGGCCTTTACTACGGCTCTGCAGTTCATTCTCTACCAGAGGAGGATACTGCCACTGCCGCTTTCTGCCGGAACAAGTCCACGGCAATGCTAGCCAAAGCTCTGGAAAGCAAACCTGATGATTTGGACCTCAAAGCCGATTGGGCCAATGCCTTGGTGCAATCCAGCCCAGCCCCCATGCAGGGCGTTCAAGTCCTTTTGGAAATTATTCGTACAGAACCCAAGCACCTCAAAGCGCACTCGCATCTTGCCAAATTGGCCATCGAGAGCGGGCAATTTCCCAAAGCCATAGTTCGCTTCAAGAACTTACTCGCTTGGTATCCGGGCCTTGGCTCGGCCTACCTCGGACTAGGGGAAGCCTATTTCCGCAACGGAAACAAAGACAGCGCCGTCATCTACCTCCAACAATACCGAGGTCTGGTCCAAGACCCCGAAACTCAACAACAGATAGACAACTATCTACGTCAAATTAATCCTTAAACCAAAACCCTTATGCCTTGCGGTAAAAAAAGAAAACGTCATAAGATGGCAACTCACAAACGCAAAAAGCGTTTGAGAAAAAATCGTCATAAGAAAAAATAATTCCGGCGTAGCCCCATTCGGCTTTACCCCCAACCTTCCTTGGTTTGATTCGAAGTCCGTATAGCCCATGGTATTACCAATGGGCTTTTGGGCTTTAAGTATCCTTTGTTTTGCCCACAGGGCTTGAGTCGGATTTCCCTTGTCGTTCTGAGCTATTAGGTCAGGAACAAAAAAACTATAGTTTTGAGTAAATCACTTTTTGTCAGCCATTCGTGTCAAGGCTTTGTTTTTGCCATGACCGAGAACCGCCGTCTTATCGAATACGGCGAGGAAACCAACGAGAAAGCCTTCCAAGTTGGAGACATTTATTGGGGCGAGGTCCGAAAAATCAATCCTTCACTCAATGCATGCTTCGTGGACGTGGGCGATGAGAAAGACGGATTCCTTCATTATTTAGATTTGGGAGAACAGTTCGGAACCATGCGCAAATACTTGGCCGAATTAAGTTTAGGCAAGCGCAAACCCGGAATGCTTCAACACTTCGACAGGGTAGAGGCTTTGCCCAAAGATGGGCAAATCGGAACATACCTCCAAAAAGGCGACCGCATCCCTGTCCAGATTACCAAGGAACCCATCAACTCCAAAGGTCCCAGGGTTACCGCATCCTTGTCCCTAGCTGGAAGGTTTTGTGTGGTGCTTCCCATGGATAGCGGCGTTTCCGTCTCCAGGAAGATTTCTGATGCCGAAGAGAAAAAACGCCTGAAACAAATTGCCGCTCAAGGTCTTCCACGCAATTTTGGGGTCATCATTCGTACTGCTGCCGTAGGTGCCGGTGCCGACGAGATTCAGAGCGATATCCGGGACTTGGTGGACAAGTGGAAAGAAATTAGCCGCAAGTTGGTTGCCGCCAAACCCAGGGACCTCATTAACAAAGAAATAACAAGAGTAACTGGATTACTTAGGGATCTACTTAGCGACCAATTTGACCAAATTCAAGTAGATCACCCCGGAATGGCCGAACAGCTCAAAGAATATATCCATGGCATTGCTCCCGATAAGGTTAATTTGGTCCAGGTTTACAAGGGTAAAGTGAATATGTTCGAGCACTATGGTCTCGACAAACAAATCAAAGGTTCCTTTGGCACCACCGTTACCATGCCAGGGGGAATCTACCTAGTGATCGAACACACGGAGGCCCTGCATGTCATCGACGTCAACAGCGGGAACCGATCCAAGAAAGACGCGGACCAGCAAGAACATGCCCTGCAAACGAACCTTGACGCGGCAGAAGAAATCGCAAGGCAGCTCCGACTGCGGGACATGGGTGGGATCATTGTCATCGATTTCATCGATTTACGATCAGCGGAACAACGCAAGGCACTCCTGGACAAAATGATTCATCTCATGTCCACGGACCGAGCAAAACATCATATTCTGCCAATGTCGAAATTCGGCCTGATGGAAATTACCCGGCAAAGGGTAAGACCCGCTGTTCAAATTTCAACCCAAGAACATTGCCCGGCTTGCAACGGGACCGGTAAAACAGGGCCAAGCCTGCTGATCACCGACCAAATGGAAAGCCGATTGGATTATTTGTTGCAGAAAAACGGTGAATCCAAAATCACCGTCGTTGCTCACCCCCATTTGGCCGCCTATTGCAAGGCTGGTTGGCCTTCGCTTCAAATGAAATGGTGGTTGAAATACCGCAAATGGATTCGCATTCAGGCTGATAACCAAAGGCTCATGGGGGAATATCGCTTACTCAACAGCAAAGGCGAAAACATCCCCCTTTAGCGAGAACATCCCGTTCTAGCGAGAACATCTCCCTCCAACGAGAACTCCCCCTTAGTCATGTTCACACCAAGGATCTCCTCCACCCTCTCCCGAAACTTCTGGAACTCACCCGCAGGACCGGAGGCATTTGGTGTCGCTTGAATTCGCAGCGCTTCATCATGTCCATAACACGACGAACCAAATCAGGGTCGTGACCTTTCAGCATCAAACCCTCTTCATCCAGACCACCTTCAACGCGATCCATCAAGATTGCATCCAACATAGGGTAAGGCGGCAAGGAGTCAGAATCCAATTGACCAGGCCGAAGCTCCGCACTAGGGGCGGCCTCAAGGATACTCGAAGGAACCCATTCCCTATCAGAATTCCAGGAATTTGCCAACGCATAAACCTGTGTTTTATACAAATCCCCAATCACGGACAGGCCCCCTCCCATGTCTCCGTACAAAGTGCTGTATCCCACAGCGGCCTCACTTTTGTTACTTGAATTCAACCACATCGCGCCATATTGGTTGGAATAGGCCATCAGGAACAACGCCCTCATCCTAGGCTGTATATTTTCTTCCGTCAAGCCCGTAGGCGGCGTTTTCCATTGCGCATGGAGAGTCCCCATAACGGCTCTAAAACCTTCTTCAATAGGCAAAATTTGATAAGTGACCTCGTGAAGACGACATAAGGCAACACCATCCGCCACCGAGCGCTCCGATGAATAGCCCGAAGGCATCAACAATGCCGTAACATTTTCAGAACCAAGGGCCATCACCGCCAAACAGAGGACTACTGCCGAATCCACGCCCCCTGAAAGGCCGATCACCACCTTCTTGCCACCCGTCATTGCTAGATAATCCCGGATGCCCAGGCAAAGGGCCTTGGTGATTTCATTCGCATCAAAATGATCACCTAAGATGATCACGTTGGAGCCTTGAGTTGGATTTAACAAATCCTTGCTCATCGTTAAATCCTTGCCGAAGCTGCTGCAAACAAAAGTTTTAAGATGCTGATGGGTGTTGGCATCCCACAGAGCAAAACCCTGCTCAAATTTGGGACAAAGCTCTTGGACCGCCTTGTTGGGATGGGCAACGGATGTTCCCCCATCAAAGATGAGGTCAGCACGAGCGCCAACCTGATTCACGTAAACTACCGGAATACCGCAACGAGTGGCCGTGGACTGCAAGACATGAGTCCTGCGCGGTATACCTTGAATGGAATAAGGCGATGCGGCTATATTCAATATAAAATCAACCGATGAACCGGCATTGTCTAATGCCAATTGGACAGGATCCGTGGGGTATTTAACGTCAGCATCCCTCGCCCACAAATCCTCGCAAATACTCAGCAAGAATTTCTTTCCATTATGCTCCAATACCCTGCATTGATCCCCTGACTGGAAATAACGTGATTCATCAAAAACGTCGTAATTGGGTAATAACACTTTACGCCCAACAATCGACCACCCTTGATCGGATACCCAATACGCTGCATTATAAACCTTCCCATCTTCCCAAGATGGCGCACCAATCAAAGAGGGAATCTTTACGCGATTCACCATCTCATCCAAAGCTATGCGACACGTTTCTCGTAATGTCTCATCCCGTAACAAATCCATAGGTGGGTATCCAATCAGACTTAGCTCCGGGAAAACCGCCAAGGTTGCTCCATATTCGGCCGCAGCGTTAGCCGCCTCCAGCATGGAATCCGCATTGAACCGCACCTCTCCTATCCTGGGCGCAAATTGAACCAAACCTAAACGCATCTCAGAAGGTTAGATACGCTGAAAACTGCATGGATTGCAATCTCCCTTTGAAATAATCGCCACGAAAAACTTGGGACATAGGATAATCGTATCGTAGCCCGGTGCTCAGCCTCATTGCCGATGTCAAGGGAAATTCCCAACCCAGCCCAATTCCCAGCCATGCAGAAAATAAAGCCACTCGATCATCCTGATCTACCGGTGACCCCGGAACGTTGGTCACACGGTACGTTTCCGTAGAAGGATCAAAAAAATCACCTGCCTCATATCCAATAAGTTCTTGTCCTTCAAAGCAAGCCCCTACCTTGGTATTCCACGTAGTGGTTAATCCAAAGAGCGCATAGGGTGCCGATTGAGTTGAACTCTGAGCCCCACCCAACCGTAACATCAACGGAATTTCCAGGCCTTGGGTCCGGTATTGATAACGAATATCACGCAATACAGTATCCATATCCATTCCTCGAATTTGGTATCGAAAAGAATCCACCATCACGTTGAATACATTTCCTCGCAACAACACACCGGTCAGGAAGGCATAACGAGGCGCTAAGGAATATGCTGCATTCAAGCCTATTGACCAACCCAATCCCGCCTGCCCAGGCTGAATTTGACGATTATCCGAGGAAATCCAACTTGGTTGCAGGGAGGCTTGAAGCCCCATTCTCAACGATGACCAACCCGGATCCGACTTGGTCTGCGCAACGATCCGATCAGGTCCTAAGGCAACACCTAAGAAGAACAAAGCGAATAAGCAATGACTCCATGACCTATGCCAAGCACTGCGAACGAATGAAAGGCCTTGCAAGAATATGTAGATTAGAAACTTCATTAATTTTGGAATTAAGATGAAACATGACTCAGAACTACAGAAGCCCAATTATTGGAACAAAATTAAACCCTTTGCCCTACTAATCGCCGCCACCATCCTCTTGGCAGGCCTAGGATTGGTCTGGACCCAAGGCCTTCCCTGTTTAGGCAAGAACCAAAGCCATCTACTCCCTCTAAGTGAGCCTTTGAAGACTCCTTGGAGAGCATTTTACGCCGAGCAGCGTATCGGTGCGGAAGAATCGTTCGATAATTGGGCACAACGCGTCCAACGACCCCAACCCGGCGATTGGAACTTTTGGTTAACACAGCTTCAAGGTCTGGACCCGGAGGTGGCTTACCCATTGCTGAAAAGCCCGCATGTAGACAGTCTTGTCCTGGATGTATCGAAACTTTGGGACTCGGATCTTCCTGAAATCAAAAACGCAAAAACCACCCTCTTCGAAGTCATTTCGCGTTACCAATCTCTTCAGAAATACACCGATACCTCCTCCCTGACGAATACATCCAACGTCAGGAAATCCTTTGCAATCATCGGGATGGTAGGACTTTTTCAGTATCAAACGGCATTAACCGACTCCTCCCTTTGGTTAGGCCTTGATATGTTTATGGATGAAGATTACCGGTATTATCCCGGCGTTGAGCACCTTTATGAATACCAAAGAAGGCGCACCGCACCTCGATACATGCCCGTATCGGTGGCCCGTACCCTTGCCGAGGACTGGGTTCGTGAAAACCTGAACATTGTATCCAAGAATGAAGCTATTTTGCTTGATCAAATCCTACGAGAGGGCCAAACCTTGGCCTGTATGCGGTGGTTGCTTCCTGAAACTCATGATACTTTGCTTTTGGGTTACAGTGCTGCACAATGGAAATGGATCAAGAATAATCAGGATCAAGTTTGGCGAGATTTGGTAAGCCAAGATTTGTTGTTTTCAGGAGACCCCGCCACCCTTTCACGCTACCTAAATGATGGCCCATTCAGCTCGGGCTACCCCCAACAAAGCCCTCCAGCCTTGGGCTTGTTCATAGGCGATGCGGTCGTTCAAAAATGGATTCAAAGCGATAGTAAAGCTAGAGACCTCTCACCTTGGACCTTGCTCTTGAAAAACAGGGATCTCCCATCAACCCAAATTTTAAAAAAATCCGGATACAAAGGGCGATGAAAGGGATCTATCGATTCACTTCCACGAATCGTTCAATATCCTCGCGCTTTCCGAGAAGCACCATATAATCAGAGGCATACAGCATGGTATCGGCCCCCGGGACCCCCAAAATATGGTACTCCACTTTATGCGATCCATCCTCCACGGCGATTTCGTAAGCTCTTCTTAGAGTAATCAAATTGAGTTTGTACTTGGAACGTAGTTCGATTTCCAAAACCGTTTTGTTGCATATACCCGCTGGCGTTTTAACCTCTACAATCTGGTAGTCGTCTGGGAGTTGGAAAACGTTGACCAGGTTGGGATTGAGCAAGCGGCCGGCCACCGATATTCCTACTTCATCCTCAGGGGATAGGATTTCAGTAACACCAAGTTTCTCCAAAACTCTACGCTGCTGCTCGGTAGAAGCCCTGGCAATGATGCGTTTGACGCCTAACTCAATAAGTGTTACAGTGGTAAGCAAAAGGCCTTCAAAGTCCTGTCCAATGGCCACAACCACAGCGTCCAAATCCTGTATACTTTGTTCGCGTAACAGTTTAATGTTGGTTGCATCCATATGCACGGCATACGCCACATCATCCCTAAGGGCGTCAATGGCATGGGCATCGTTATCCATCACAATGACCTCGGCACCACGCTGTGCCAAAGTACGGGCGATGGTCGTCCCAAAACGACCGAGGCCAATTACGCCGAAACGGTTTTCCATGATAAAATATTTTCGATATGAGAAGCAATTACGTTAAGGGCCCTTTCAAAGCCATGAATATTGGTGATGATTAAATCGCTGGAATCACGGTACGGTTCCAGGTAGGCTTTGTAAGCCGGGGCCACATGATGATCCCATTGGTAGCGAACCACCTCTTCTGGATAACCACGCTCGCGGTAATCCCTTTCGATGCGTCTGGATAGCATGAGATCCTGAGGAGCATCAATGAAAATACGCAAATCCAACATCTCGGCAATTTCCCTGTAATGAAAAACGAATAAACCCTCCATGATAATCACCGGCGCCGGCGCCAAAATATGCTCCTCAGGCTCGGCATCCGGACGGTTGAACGTGTACTCCCTGATGTTCACGGGCCGGCCCTCGATCAAGGACCTCAAATCGGCCAAACAACGCTGATGATCCAAGGAGGTGGGCAAGTCAAAATTGACTTCCCCCTGCTCGTCCCTGGCCTGCAGGTGAAGGGGATGGTAATAATGGTCTTGAGAAATCACACAGAGCTGTTCCAAGGAAAACCTGGTGGCTAGCTCCTTAATCAAGGTGGTTTTGCCCGAGGCCGAGCCACCTACAATTCCGATGAGGTAGGGAATTTGGGGACGTTGACCGCGAACCATGCGACAAAACTAAACTACGTAGACCCAATTCAACCCCTGTCCTTCAGGCAAGGGGGGGCATTCATTGCCTGGGCTTGAAGACCCCGAAGGGCACAATGCATTCTTCCATGGAAATCCCGCCGTGCTGGAAGCTGTTTCGGTACAATCCCGCGTAGTGATGAAAATTGTTTGGATAGCAGAAAAATTGGTCCGAACCGGCCAATGCATAGGTGGAATTCAGATGTTTACGCGGCAATTGCACCTTCTCGGGATTTCGGATACTGAAAATGGAATCCTCTTGAACCTGAAGGTTCCGTCCTTCTTTGTAACGGAGATTGGTGGACATTTCCCTATCCCCGCTGATCCGCACGGGGTCTTCCACCTTGACCATTCCATGATCCGTGGTCAGCACCATCGTATAACCCCTTGATGCTGCAATTTCCAGGTATTCGAGCAAGGGAGAATGTTCCAACCAAGATCGCGTGATGGAACGATAAGCGGCCTCGTCCTCCGCCAGCTCTTTGATAATGTTCATTTCCGAACGAGCATGACTTAACATATCCACAAAATTGTAGACCACGACCTCGAGGGGGTTGTTCATTGCAGAACCCACGCCATCCAACATGGCCTTGGCTTGGTTGAGGGAAGTTATTTTCTGATAATGGAATGAAATGTTGCGGCCATTCCGCTTCAACCATTCCCCTAAGAAGAAGGCTTCGTGCATGTTATGACTACCCTCCTCATCCTCCGACCACCATCGATCCGGGTAGCGTCGAACAATTTCTGCCGGCGGCATTCCAGCGAACAATGCATTTCTTGCGTATTCTGTGCTGGTCGGCAAAATGGAATAATAGGTTGAGGTGTCTGTGTTTTTGTAGAAGGGCGAGAGGATGGACTCAATGACCTTGTACTGATCCAATCGAAAATTATCAATGAGAAGGAACAAAACTTTGGCATTCTGGTCCAACAACGGAAGCAGTTTTTTTTGCAACAATTGATGGGAAAGTATAGGGGAAGTGGTCGCTCCTGCTTGGTACCAGGCTTCGTAATTTGATTTGATGAAACGTACAAATAACCTATTGGCCTCAGCTTTTTGCATAGCAAACACCTCTTTCATCCCCGAATCACCCGACTCTTCCAGATTCAAATCCCATTTGACCAATCGCTCATAGAGTTCCGCCCATTGCACGGCGGTCAATGGATCGGACATGCTCATGCCCAAGACCCCAAAGTCTTCCCGGTAGGCCGCCGTGGTCTTCTCAGCGATAAGCCGTTTATGGTCCGTGATTTTGATGATGGCCGAAAGCAATTGCTTGGGGTGAACCGGCTTGATGAGGTAATCGGCAATTTTGGATCCTATAGCCTCTTGCATCAGCATTTCCTCTTCGCTTTTGGTCACCATAACCACCGGCAATAGGGGATATTGGTCTTTGAGTCTGGAAAGCACCTCCAATCCGCTCAAACCGGGCATATTCTCATCCAACAAAACGACGTCATAGTCGCTCAGCCCAGCCTGTCGAATCGCTTCGGCCCCGTGATTGACCGGTGTAACTTTGTATCCCTTACCTTCCAAAAATGAAACATGCGGCGCTAAAAGATCGATTTCATCGTCTGCCCACAAGATTGAAATGCCGTTCATCGCGTTGATTTATTTCCCCTAACGTACAATACCGTAATTGTAGTCTAAATTACCCTCTTTTCTATGGGCCATTCACATCTTACTAACAAAATCCTCAACGACCCCCTCTACGGGTTCATTCGGTTGGAGTCGCCGTTGATTCTGAATTTGCTTGATCATCCCTTGCTTCAAAGATTACGGTATATCCGACAATTGGGGATGACCTATTTGGTGTATCCCGGAGCCACGCATTCTAGATTAGCCCATGCGCTCGGAGCCATGCACCTAATGCAGAACGCCTTGGACATTCTTCAACACAAGGGCTACGGTTTGAGCCCGGATGATCGCTTGGGGGCCTTGGGCGCCATCTTGCTGCACGACCTGGGGCATGCACCATTTTCCCACGCCCTGGAAGGATTTCTTATCCAAGACATGCCCCACGAAGAAATTTCTTTGCTCCTAATGCAGGATCTCAATCAAGCGATGGACGGAGCTTTGGACACGGCCATAGACATCTTCACGAACCGGCATGAATTGCCGTTCTTACATGAATTGGTGAGCTCACAATTGGATATGGACCGATTGGACTACCTAAGCCGGGATAGTTTTTTCACGGGGGTTACCGAAGGGGTTATTGGTGTGGACCGAATTCTTCAAATGTTGGACGTTCATCAGGGGAAATTGGTGGTTGAGCGCAAAGGCGTTTACAGCATAGAGAAATATTTGATGGCCAGGAATTTGATGTATTGGCAGGTCTATCTGCACAAAACCGTGCTCTCCGCCGAATACCTGATGGGACATATTATCCGCCGGGCAAGAGAATGTCGTTTGGCCGGCCTGCCCATTCAAATTTCAGGAGATCTTGCCATGTTCCTGGACAGTCCGCCCAATGCAGATGATTTTCGCAACAATCCAGAGCTTCGAACTTCCTATGCGCGTTTGGACGATGCCGAAATTATGGTTCATTTGAAGGCATGGGCCAGGTCATCCGAACCCTTGTTGCAACACCTCTGTGGGCAATTGATGCAACGGAGGCTTTCCATGGTAACCTTCAGCACGGAAAAGCCTGACCCGCAACGAATTCAAATGGCGGGACAGGCCGAGGCCCGCCGTTTGGGTCTTGAGGATGAGGCCATCCCCTATTTGGCCCATGCAGGCATAGTACAGAATGCGGTTTACAACCCCGAACATCAACCCATCATCATCCGAGATCGCCAAGGCAAAACCCAAGGCCTGGAGGCCCTCAAAGACCATGCCTACTGCGTGGATTTGTTGGCTGAGCGAACTCAATACGCCCAATATCTTCCCAAATAGACCTAAACCGCCTTCCAACCGCTTTATAAGGATTAACCTTGGGCAAGGTGTCATGCCATCCTTTATGGGAGGCCCAACCTAGGGCAATTATGCTGATATTTGCCGAATTATGATGGAATTGCAATGCAAGGAAATCGCTGCCATGGTGGGCGGGGTATGCCTTGGGGATGAGAGCCGCTTGATCCACAGCCCGGCCAAGATTGAAGATGCAGGAGCCCACCAGATTTCTTTCCTTGCCAATCCCAAATACTTGGTTCACTTGGATCAATGCCGAGCTGGAGCGCTCATTGTGGACCAACACCTGGAATTGCCCTTCATACCCTCTCAAACCACCATCATCAAGGTTACTGACGCCTATTCTTCCTTTGGCCTCATCCTCCAGGCCTTTCAAAGCGAACCCGTTTACCATGCCGGAGTACATCCCCAGTCCACAGTGGATCCTACCGCCGTCCTTGGAGACAATGTAGGCATAGGCCCTTACTCGGTTGTTTCCCCCAAAGCCCAGATTGGTGCAGGTTGCCGAATTGCCTCGCAAGTCTACCTTGGTTCCGGGGTTCGCATCGGTGAAAACTGCATTTTGCATCCCGGGGTTCGCATTTTGGATGGCTGCCAAATTGGAGACCGCTGCGTTCTGTACGCCAATGCGGTAATCGGATCGGATGGATTCGGCTATGCACCCGACAAAGACCATGTTTACGCCAAGATTCCTCAAACAGGAATCGTGATTTTGGGCAATGACGTCGAGGTCGGCGCCAATGCAACAATAGACCGGGCCACCATGGGCGCTACCACGGTCGGTGATGGTTGCAAAATTGACAACCTTGTTCACTTGGCTCATAACGTTGAATTGGGAGCCCATTCGGTAATTGCGGCACAAACTGGGATTTCAGGGAGCACCAAAATTGGAGAAAAATGTGTTTTTGGGGGGCAAGTTGGTGTTGCAGGCCATATCCAAATCGCCCCCGGTTCTCAAATTGGAGGTCAAACCGGAGTTACGCACACGATTGAAGATGCCAACCGTAAATGGAACGGGACCCCGATTATGCCTTATATGGATAACCAAAGGTCCAACGCTTTGTTTCGGAAACTTCCCCAACTGGAATCTGACCTCCTCGCCGAAATTCAATCCTTGAAAGAGGCCTACTCAAGCCTGGCCCGAGAATTCGAAAAGGCCAAAGCTCAACAAGCCTAACGGCTTCTCCTTCATGAAAAATTCTGAAACTATCTTTCAAAAGACAATTGCTCATCCTGTTTCGATGGAGGGTGTGGGATTGCATAGCGGATCGCCTGTTGTTCTACGTTTTATTCCTGCCCCTGAAGATACCGGATTCGTTTTTAGGAGAACCGACTTGAACCCCGCCGTGGACATTCCCGCTTTGGCAGAGTATGTTGTCGAAACCAGCCGAGGAACCACCCTGGGATTGGGAGAGGCCAAAGTCCTGACGGTAGAACATGCCCTTGCCGCCCTCACCGCCATGGACTTGGATAATATTATTGTGGAACTCAATTCGCCTGAACTCCCCATTGCCGATGGTAGCGCCTTGCCCTTCATGGAAACCCTGCAGAAAGCAGGACTTGCTGAGCAAAAAGCACCTAGGCAATATTTTGAGCTGACGGAGCATTTTCACTTTGAAGATGAGCTCAAAGGTACCGAAATAGACCTCTTACCGGATTCAGATTATCGTGTCTCCGTTCTTATTGATTTTGACTCCAAAGCCCTCGGCAGACAACATGCTAGGATGGACTCCCTGTCAACCTTTGCCAAAGAAATTGCCCCGTGCAGAACATTTTGTTTCCTGCATGAACTTGAGACCATGTACAACCACAAGCTCATTCAGGGCGGGGATCTTAACAATGCCCTTGTTTTCATTGAAAACCCTGTAGCCGAGGAACATTGGGATAATCTTCGCACCATGTTTGGGCATCCGAATCTCCAATTTCAAAATGCCGGGGTTCTTAACCATAAGGATTTGTATTTCGACAATGAACCGGCGCGCCATAAACTCCTTGATGTGGTTGGCGATTTCACGCTGATTGGACGCAAGTTGAAAGCCCATGCCATTGCTCACAAGCCCGGTCATAGCTCCAACGCAGCATTTGCTTTGGCCTTCCGAAAATTCGTCCTTGCTCAGGAGAAGCCCAGTAAGCCTAGGTCCAAACCTTTCAATTTACCTACCGAAACGGTCTTTGACTCCACCCAGATCATGCAGTTTCTGCCGCATCGCTACCCCTTTCTTTTGGTGGACAAAATCGTTGAAATTTCAGACCAACACGTCGTCGGCATCAAAAACGTTAGCATTAACGAGGGCTTCTTCCAAGGTCATTTCCCAGGCAATCCGGTCATGCCCGGTGTGCTGACCATTGAAGCCTTGGCCCAAGCGGGAGGGGTTTTGTGCCTCAACCTTATGGATGACCCGGGGGGTTATTGGACCTATTTCACCCGCATTGACAAAGTAAAATTCAAGGGAAAAGTCCTCCCCGGAGATACTTTGGTGCTCCGACTAAAACTCATTGAGCCCATTAGGCGTGGAATTTGCCGAATGGAGGCACAAGCCTACGTGCAAGACCAGAAGGTTGTTGAAGCAGAATTGATGGCCCAGTTGGTTAAGAAATCATGAGCAAACTCGCCAACATAGACCCCAAAGCGCGAATTGGTCAGGGCACCGTCATTTCTCCTTTTGTGACCATCGAAGAAGATGTGATCATTGGCGACCGTTGTTGGTTAGGGCCAGGGTGCACCATCATGAAAGGGGCTCGGATTGGAGATGCTGTGCAAATTTTTCCAGGAGCTGTCATTTCTGCCCCTCCACAGGACCTGAAATACCGTGGCGAACCCACCTTAACCCGGATCGGCGATCGCAGCGTTATCCGAGAATGTGTGACCATCAACCGAGGCACCACCGATCGCAACGAAACCGTTGTGGGTCGAGACTGCCTGCTCATGGCCTATACCCACGTTGCCCACGATTGCTTGCTGGGTGACCATGTCATTATGGCTAATTTGGCCACCTTGGCGGGGCATATTACCGTCCATAATTGGGCCATATTGGAGGGATTGGTTGCAGTGCAGCAGTTTCTAACCATCGGCGAACACAGCTTTGTAGGAGGTGGATCCCTAGTCCGCAAAGATGTTCCACCCTTTGTAAAATGCGCCAAGGACCCCCTATCTTTTGCCGGGGTCAACGTGATTGGACTCCGTCGCAGGGGTTTCAAAGAAGATGAGATTCGATTGATTGAAGACGTGTATCGCGTAATTTATGTTCGAGGCTATAACATTACCCGAGCTATTGAACAAGTCGAAGTGGATATCGCGCCTTCCAAACTTAGAGATCGAATTTTGCAATTCATTCGGCATTCCAGTGTAGGAGTGATTCGTGGAATGATTGAATAATACAGCATTCGTTTTTCATGCCTGTTTGTCAGCTTGAATCCATAGGCAAGCAATTCCGTGGTCAATGGCTCTTCCAAAATCTTAACACAAGAATTGAGCCGGGTACCGGCCTTGCCATCACCGGTCCCAACGGAAGCGGGAAATCGACCTTGTTGCTTTGCCTCGCCGAGCTGGTACGTCCTGACTTGGGACAGGTGCAATGGAGCGAACCACCCAAAGGCCGGCCTGCCCTGGCCGCTCCGAGCATGGAGCTTCCCGGTGAATTTACGTTGAGGGAATTGCTTGATTTCCATTTTGGTCTTAACCCTATCCTTGCAGGCTTCGATCCGTTCCTCGAACTTGAAGCATCGGGCCTTAGAGCCTCTTCATCGCTGCAAATTCGTCATTTCAGTTCTGGCATGACCCAGAAATTGCGATTGGTTCTGGCCCTTCTCAGCGATTCTTCCCTACTGCTTCTAGACGAACCCCATAATCATCTGGATGCGCATGGCCAAACCTGGTTTCAAGCCCTTTTGCCCATGGTTTCCCAAAATCGATGTTTGGTCATCGCCTCCAATGACCCAGTGGAATATTCCCGTTGTGGTAAAGTCTTGGTCTTGCAAGGCCACAACGGTTAATTCGTTTTGGTTTCAGCGAATTCGAACCAAGGCTCCCGTTGAATTCCTGGTGATCCAGCCTTTGGTTTCCAATTCAAAGATTGCGCATACAAATCCTGGATAATCCCCGGGGTATGATTCCCAAAGCAATTCGGATGCAAGGGGTTCGTGCAATTCCATAGACGAAATCAATTGAGCGGCACCGATGCCCAAATGTTGAACAGTGATGTTGGACTCATGGTCACCGTGGATCAAGGGTGTGTCTTGAGCCGTTTGGGTAGGTCCCTGCATTCGGATATCTTCAAGACCGGGTCCCCTAACAGGCCACTTCATCAGGGTTGCTAAATCATATGGTGAACAGGTCATCAAGGCTTGACCTTCCATGATCATTTGCAAACATCCGCGGGAATTTTGGTCGGTCACCCTGCCCGGAAAGGCCAAAACATGGCGTCCGTATTCCTGAGCAAAACGGGCGGTAATCAGGGCTCCACCGCGGGCTGCTGCCTCCGCAACCAAAGTCCCTGAACATATCCCGGCGATAATACGATTCCTGCTCGCGAACAAACGAGCATCGGCAGATTGGTATGCCGGAGACTCGCTGATTAAGGCTCCGTCCCGCAAAATTCTGGAGGCCAGGCCCCGATTTTGGGCGGGATATACCGAAGCCAATCCATTGGCCATAACACCCAAGGTCACCATACCGCATTCAAGGGCCAATTGGTGGGCATGGGAATCCACACCTCGAGCCAATCCACTAACCACTATAAGCTTATGAGCCGAATCTTGCCAACCTTTCGAGAGCTCCTCCATGAACTGACGCAGGATATAGGCCCCGTACGAACTCATGTTACGGGTACCCACCACCGCCAAACTGTACTCGTATTGGGTTGGCAATGCGCCCTTCACATAGAGCAAAAGCGGCGCATTGGTGCAGTCCTTGAGTTGAGTTGGGTAATCTTCTGCATGCAGGTCCACCCATCGTATGCCTTCACCTTGGCTGATCTCCCATTCTCTTCGGAAGAAAGCCAGGTTGTTTTGCAAAATTCGGCCGTCTTTGTCTTTGTTCATGGCCGAGGCCAATCGCTTCCCCCAAGGCCCCATGGCAGCCAAATGATCGGCTTCAGCCCCTAACATCAACTCTATCCAATTCGGTGATGCAGGCTGCGCTTTCTCTTGTGATTTCTGTGACCCATGAGCTGTTTCCCAAGGATTTTGAACCGAGGCCATGTCTGCCAGCACCTTACGAATGGTGACCGGCCCAACCCCAGGCAGAGTGGCCTTTGCCATGAGTTCAATGACCGTTTCCTTTTTCATGCCTTTTATGGCTAAATTCGGTTTTTCAAGACCGGCCTTGTTTGCGTTAATTCGACATTCCTTTGGGGTGATCCTCTTTGCTTTGATGATCCATCCCGTCCCTATGCAGGGACAGGCAAGTACCCCCCCAACTTCGGTTAACCTGCCCACCCGCGATACCGTCTGGAATGCCAACCTCAAGGTTTTGCAACCGGTGGTGGTGACCACATCCCGCATGATCCAACGACCGGAACGATCTACCGCCAGTTTGGGGCTCCTTACCCGCCAAGATGCCGAAACCTTTAACAGCCTCACCCCCGAAGATGCCTTGAATCGGATGTCCGGGGTTTACAGTCTTCGGGGCCAATTGAGTATCCGGGGTAGCGGGGGATTTACCCTCAACGCCGGTAGCCGGGCCTTGATGCTTTTGGACGGGTTACCGCTCCTATCCGCCGATGCAGCCGAAGTCCACTGGAAATTACTACCCACCGAACAACTGGAACAAATCGAAGTCCTCAAGACCGCAGGTTCTGCCCTCTACGGTTCATCGGCCTTGGGCGGGGTAGTTCATTTTCGTACCCGCCGCCCGGGCTCGGAACCCTTGCATGTCATTAGCGGATTCAGTGGAATCTACGCCGAGCCACCGACCTTTCATCGGAACCCCTGGGGTCGTTCGAATTACCCGACCATGAACGGCTTATCGTATTTGCATAGCGCTCGCTACGGAAACACCGAGGTGTCGGGAAGTTTTCAAGCCGTTGCAGACCAAGGCTTTAGGATAGGCGAAACCAGCAAAAGACTGCGCGGCGGCTTGAACCTGCGACAAAACTTGGGGCGCGGTTGGTCGGCCGGTTTAGCCGGTCATTTTTTGATTGATTCCATGCGCTTGTTTTCCATTTGGAAAAGCGATACCGATGCCTTCGTACCTGCGGTCGGCTCCACCAATCCACAAATCAACCGAAGATGGCTGTTGGATCCCTCCATCATGTACCTCGGTGCTCGCTTTCAATTCCGGTGGTTGAACCGGTATTATTACTCCTACAATAATTTTAACAACGAAGATTTTGCTTTGGCCCTGATGGCCTACAGCGAACCAACCTTGCGTTGGATTCTTCCTTCCCAGAACCTATCCGTGATGGTTGGGGCGGTTATCCAGCAGAATACCATCGATTCCAAGAATCTTTACCGCCAACAAGGATCTTCGCAGCAAGCCCTCTACGCCCAAGCCGATTATCAAGAAAATCGCTGGACATGGGGGGCCGGAATGCGTATGGAGCGTTATGTTACGAACGGGCTGGAACGCCTTACCCTACCTCAAATCCGAACTTCCCTGAATTACCACCTCTTTGCGCCTTCAACTTCTTCGGATACCATGGTGGTGGAAATTATGCCGTTGCGGGTGGACCCCTTGCCGGATGCGGCCCGAGGTGGATTCCTGCGGGCCTCTATCGGCCAAGGCTTTCGTTTACCCAGCATTGCTGAACTTTATTCCAATTCCAAAATCGGCGGGGTACGAATTCTGGGGGATAGCACCTTGAACGCCGAAGAAAGTTGGTCTGCCGAAGTGGGTTATCTGCATCGATTTGGACGTAGTACTTGGCAACCCGAACTGGACCTGGCCCTGTTCCACTCCTTTTACCGCAACCTGGTCGAATTTAATTTTGAAGTTTCCCTGCCGGCCGTTTACGATGCCCAAGATTCAGCGTGGTTCAATGACCCCAACCTCAGTACCGAGGAGAAAAATTCACGGTTATTTCAAAAATACGCGCGATTTAAACCCATGGGGGTTCCCGAAGCATTAATCCAAGGCGTTGAGGCTCAATTAAGTGGAAGCCTCCCCTGGTCCAAGGGCCTGTTCCAATACCGTTTGGGGTACACGTTCAGCAATCCACTCAACTTGCGTCCGCCAGCCTTTGATTCCACCTACAATTCAACCCTAACAGACCTGATGCGCTTTCTCAAGTACCGATATCGTCATTTGTTACGGGCTGAATTTTCGTGCCACCTCAAGTCCTGGACCTTGACCAGCCAAATCCGTTACAATTCCATCCCCCTCAATATCGACAAGGACTATTACCGATTTATTCCTGGCTTGTTGGATCATCGAATTCGGACAAGGTACGGGGATTGGTTGGTGGACTTCCGCCTGGGATGGACCGGACAGCAAGGCCGTTACCGATTCAATTTTATCGTGCGCAATGCCCTGAATCGAAGTTGGATGCCCGTACCCGGTAATATTGGAGAACAACGCAACTTTCAAGTGCAATGGACCATACAACTCTAAAAACATGGATAGGGGCTCTGGCTGCTTTAAGCCTGGGCTTGATCGCTGGAGCCCACGCTCAAACCACCCTTCAAGGCAAGGTTCTGGACGCCGAACTCCTAAGCCCTTTGGCCGGAGCCAACCTGCAGTGGATCTGTCCTGTCAGCAATTTCACCACCCCACCTCCCACCGGAGGTACGGCAAGCCGAAGCGATGGCACCTTTGAATTGGTTGCCGTGGCCAAGGGTTGTTCCCTTCGGGTTTCGGCCATAGGGTACCAAACCCGGTGGATCCCTGTTCCATCCCCCGCACCCAACGGGACCTGGGGCCCACTGAAAATTGTTATGGAACCGCTTGCCCAGAACCTGGAGGCCGTGGTCATCAGCGCTGGCCGCTTTGAACAAAGGCTTTCGGAGGTTTCGGTCTCCATGCAAATCCTGCAACCGGAACTCCTGCGCCAAAACAACTTAACCCGGCTGGACGATGCCATGGACCGGGTACCCGGGGTAAGCATCGTCAACGGACAGGCCAATATCCGGGGTACTTCGGGTTTTAGTTACGGTGCCGGAAGCAGGGTTCAAGTCCTCCTGGACGAAATGCCCTTGCTTAGTGCCGATGCCAACGATGTGCGTTGGGCTTTTATGCCCATGGAAATACTATCACAGATTGAAGTCATCAAGGGAGCTTCCTCTGTTCTTTTTGGAAGCGGGGCCCTGGGTGGGGCCATTCATTTGCGTAGCCAATGGCCGGGGCTCAAGCCGGGTGGTATGCTTCAAACCTACGCCTTGGGTTACGATCACCCTCCGGCCCGATTCACGGACCCGTATCCCGGTCGTATGCCTCTACAATCCGGCATCAACGGATTCTATCAACAAAATTCCGGGCGACTGGATTGGACCGTGGGCGCCATGGCCCTCACTGATCCCGGCTACCGTGTGGGCGAATTTGGCAACCGACTGCGCGCCAATACCGCCTTGCGTTATCGCCTCAGTTCCAAACTCATGTTGAGTATAGCTGCGAACCTGATGACCGAAAAAATTGGGAATTTTTTGTTTTGGAACAATTTGGATTCCGCCCATTTTCCGTCTGCGGGTACCAACGATACCCTGCTCAGCCGCCGGGCCATGGTGGACCCTGTCCTGCGCTATACCGATCCATGGGGTAATAACCATGCCCTCAAGAATCGTTGGTACCTCACCCAAAACATGGGCGACAGCGATCGCAATGTTAGGGGCCTGATGCGCTACCACGAATACCAATTTCAGCGCCGCTTTGTGGGGCCCAATAAATCCACCTGGGTCAGCAACAGCGGCGTTACCTACCTCCATAACAATGTACAAAGCGAAGGTCTTTACGGCGATAGAAACAGCCGCTCCGTGGCCTTGTACAGCCAAATGGATATCCAAGCAGGTCGTTTGGGTCTCTCCTTAGGGGGTCGCATCGAATCCACCCGGATCGAATCCGATCCTCGTATTCGTTTTCCGGTATTTCGATCGGGGTTGACCTATGCCCTTTGTCCCACCACGCATCTTCGGGCCTCGGTAGGTCAGGGTTTTCGCGCGCCATCGGTGGCCGAACGCTATGTGCGGGCGGTGGGCGGAGCCGTCGAGGTCCTACCCAACCCCACCTTGCAACCGGAGCAGGGCTGGAGTGGCGAAATGGGTCTACGCCAAGGATTCAAATTCGGAACAATCCAAGGTGGTTTGGACCTTGCCACATTCTATACCCGCTACACCGACATGATCGAATTTAGTTTCAAATTATGGCCCGATGGCGCAGGATTCAAGGCAATTAATCTTCTGAACACCACGGCCGTGATGTGGGGTGTGGAAGCCGGAACCGAAGGGCAAGCCCGGGTGGGCACCCACCTGCTCCGGTGGATGATGGGCTATACCTTCACCCAACCAACCCAGTTCTCCATGCCTATTCCTTCGGAACCGGACTATGTGGTGGAAGACACCCTCAAATACCGGAGCCGGCACCTTTGGAGATCCGACCTTTTATGGGAAAGAGGACGAATGCAAGCGGGTATTAACCTGCGCTACAACAGCTTTATGCTCAAAATAGACGATATTTTTTATACCTTTATTCCAGGCACCGCAGAATTTCGGCAACAAAATAACCAGGGCGATTGGATCGTGGATTTGCGTACAGCCTATCAAATTCAACAACATTTCAAATTGTCGGTCTTGGTAAGGAACGCCTTCAACCGAGCCTACGCCATCGTCCCCGGCAATCTAGGCCCACCTCGAGCCTTTCTCCTCCAAGCTCAATGGAACCTCTAAACCTTGATCCCCTCTGACCCCATGACCCTTAACAAATTCGTACGACAGGCAAGAATACTCGTTCTCCTCGCCTTAACGGCTGTACCTGCAGCAACAACCCTCCTTGCCCAATCCCGCAACGCCCCTGCCACGGAAGACGAACTCAGCCTTACCTCCATTTTTGCATCGGGTAAATACGCCCAACGAGGGGCCGGTGTTATGGAACCAATGAAGGACGGTATTCATTATTACAACAACCAACGCATCGGGGATTCGATTCCCGAAAATGCCTTGCTTATTTATGCCTACCAGGATGGTCAAGTCACCGATACCTTGCTCAAGGAGAGCTGGTTGCGCACCCCAAGCCACCCGGAGGGCTTCATCTGGGATGATGTGGAACTTTCTCCCGATGAAACGGTACTCTTGCTCTCCACCCAAACGGAATCGGTCTATCGGTACTCTACCAAAGCGGTCTATTATGTTTGGAGCCGAAGTAACCGCAGCTTCATCCCTTTGATGGATAGCGCCAAGGTGATGGCCCCCGCTTTTTCACCCGACGGTCGCTCCATTGCCTTTGTTTACCAAAACGACCTATATATCAAGGACCTGGAACGCTCAAGCCTGCGGCGTGTTACCCTGGACGGAGCCGTCAATCAAATCATCAACGGTCACGGGGATTGGGTTTACGAAGAAGAATTGGAACTAACCCGTGCCTTTGCCTGGTCGCCGGACAATACCGCCCTGCTCTACCTACGTTTTGACGAATCGAAGGTTCCTCAAATGAGCATACCCCTCTACGAGGGTAACCTCTATCCCCAAGAAATGCGATTCAAATACCCCAAAGCCGGGGAAGCAAACGCAGCCGTGAGCCTTTGGATCCTTGAATTGAACGAGAAAACGCCCCGCTGCCTTCTCCAAGAAGATCAGCGTACGGGGGACGATGCCGAACATTATTTGGCGAGAATAGGCTGGACCCACGATGCCGGTTTGGCTTGGGTTCAAACCATGAATCGGGCCCAAAATCGTTTGGACTTGAACTTAATCGACCGTCAAAGCGGGGTACGGCGTCTGCTACGTCGTGAGGAATCCGTTACCTGGGTGGACTTGCATGATCATCTTGTTTTTCTACAAAGCGGGACTCACTTCGTCCATTCCAGTGAAAGAACCGGATTCCAGCGCCTGTACCTCTACGATATGCAAGGGAAAGAAATCGTTCCCCTCAGCCCTGATGGCCAAGAAATCACGGATTTTTATGGGGTGGACCAAGCCAGAGGTGAGTACTACTATGCCTTGGCAGCTCCTACCCCGATGGAAAGACAAGTTTATCGGGCTGCACTCCCCAACCTACAGCCTCAACTATCGGCGCCAACCCAACCGGTACCCACCGCAACCCTGCTTGGGGAAGAACACGGCAAAACTACCGCCCGATTTAGTCCAACGTACGATTACCATGTGTTGCAACACACCCACATCACCCAGCCTCTTCGGGTTAGTCTGCATCGCAGAGACCAAGAAATTCGGGTACTTCAGGATAACAAAGCCCTTCAACTTCAATTGCAAAAAGCTCCCTTGGGTCCAAAGTCCTTGATGCAAGTTCCTGGTGCCGACTCCTCGATGCTTAATGCCTATGTAATTCATCCTCAAAATTTTAATCCCAAAAAGCGCTACCCACTCCTGATGTTCGTTTACGGTGGCCCGGGTAGCCAAACCGTGGATGCCTCTTTGGGACAATACCACCTGTGGTTTCAATACCTGACCACCCTGGGTTATGTCGTCGCTTCGGTGGACGGCAGAGGAACAGGGTACCGAGGTGCAGCTTTCGAAAAGGCCACCTACCGTCAATTGGGCAAATTGGAATGCGATGATCAAATTGCGGCTGCCCGGTATTTTGGGAAACTTCCGTGGGTGGATGCGCAACGGATTGGCATTTTTGGATGGTCTTTTGGAGGTTACCTGAGCTCCTTGGCCATCACCAAAGGCGCCGAGGTCTTCAAGGCCGCAGTGGCCGTTGCACCGGTGATCAACTGGCGCTTTTACGATTCCATCTATACGGAGCGCTTTTTGGGATTGCCATCCGAAAATCCGGAGGGTTACGATGCCAATTCCCCGGAACACCATGCCGCCAAAATGGTAGGGAACTACCTCCTCATTCATGGTACGGCGGATGACAACGTGCATTACCAAAATGCCGCGGTCATGGCCAAACGACTGGTGGATCTCAACAAAGACTTTGATTTTATCACGTATACCGACAAGAACCACGGGATCAGCGGGGGCAAAACCCGCTTGCAGTTATTCACCAAAATCACCGGTTTCCTTCAAAAAAACCTCTAAACGGCCGTTTTTGCTCGTCCTCGAACGTTTTGGTCCGATTTCGGAACCCAGGAAAGCCCACCATAGGTCAATTTGACGGGTTTTCGCTTAATTTCACAACCGCTAGCCCTTGAAGGCCCTTGTTTCACTTCCAAACCAACCTATGAGCTCCAACAACAACGCCGCCTCCGACCGCCACCCTACCGGATTATGGTACCTCTTCGCCACCGAAATGTGGGAGAGATTTGGTTATTACCTGATGTTAGGCATTTTCTCGCTGTATATGCTCGATGGCTGGAATAACGGTGGGATGGGTTTCGATTCCAACACCAAATCCGATATCTACGGCACCTACCTGGGTTTGGTTTATTTGACCCCCTTCCTCGGTGGGCTTTTGGCCGACCGCATGCTCGGCTATCGCAAGTCCATAATTCTGGGTGGCCTTATGATGGCCTCCGGTTACTTTTTGTTATCGGTGCATAGCGTCGAAACCTTCTATGCCGCCCTGGCCCTGATCATCCTCGGTAACGGATTCTTCAAACCCAATATATCTACCTTGGTCGGTAACCTCTACAATACCGATGCGCTCAAAAACAAAAAAGATTCCGGCTTCAATATATTCTACATGGGTATCAATCTGGGAGCCTTTGCTTGCAATTTCGTCGCCGCTTACATGCGGATCAATTATGGCTGGGGGCATGCCTTTGCCGCGGCCGGTGTGGGTATGCTCATCGGGGTTGTGATTTTCCTTATGGGCATTCCGCATATCAAACATGTGGACCAGGTCAAACCCCTCAAGGAGGGGGACATGTCCACCCTCAAAATCCTGTCCATGACCCTCTTGCCCATGTTCGTATTTGGGGCCATCGGGTACGCTATACCGGGTAACCTCTTGGGCACCGATACCAACGATGCCTTCATTATCGGTTGTTTGCCGGTCATTGCCTTCTTCGTGTACCTCGCCTTTACCGCCGAAGCCAAGGAGCGCAGAGCCATCAAGGCCTTGCTTGCCGTTTTCTCTTGTGTTATTCTTTTCTTCGCCATTTTTCACCAAAACGGGGATGCTTTAACGGTCTGGGCTGAGGACTATACCGATCGGGAAATGCCTGCCGCCATTGCCCCTGCGGCCGAGAGTTTCGGCATGGCCCAGGTGGTTACCAACCACGAAATCGTTCAAATGAACGACGAAGAATTTGGCATCGCCATGGAATTGATGCGGGCCCAAGAAAATGCTATGCCCGGCAACACGGCGGATGAACTCAAAACCAAAGCCGAATATTCTGAAAAAGTATCCGAGGCCCAAAAGTCTAGGGCGTATTTCAACACCAACCACGAAATCGTTCAAATGAACGACGAAGAATTTGGCATCGCCATGGAATTGATGCGGGCCCAAGAAAACGCTATGCCCGGCAACACGGCGGATGAACTCAAAGCCAAAGCCGAATATTCCG
>Ga0194118_10001268_pt1 | contig 37108 bp, 31 predicted proteins | sample TA2MahsurfametaG_2_FD_148662 | JGI IMG/M metagenome (GOLD analysis project Ga0194118, IMG submission 148662) | Freshwater microbial communities from Lake Tanganyika, Tanzania - TA2015013 Mahale N5 surface | ecosystem: Environmental > Aquatic > Freshwater > Lake | place: Tanzania: Lake...
CAAATGTCCCGGATACACCGAAAGCTGCCCCTGTCTCTGACAAGTATTTCACCGACTCGACAAGGATAAGAGTAACGTATGATGAGCCGGGCTCAGGAGGATCAATACTCACTAACTATGAGATTATTATTGATGATGGCCTAGGTGGTGGTTATTTAACTATCGCAGGCGGCTAAGTTGACACTCACTTGGACACTTTTGTGATTATTTCACAAAGTGAGGCTGATGGAGGCTATAAAAAGAACATTAGGAGAGGTCTCATCTATAGGATTTAGTACAGAGCCCAAAACGTTAACGGTTGGTCCAACTATAGCCCCATCGCCTATATCCAAGCAGCTAAGGTACCGGATGCTCCTCTGCCAGTCACCATAGTGACAAGTGACAGCACCACAATAACTTTAAAGCTTGGTCTCTGCTTAGACAACGGCGGCTCTAACTTATTAAAGTATACTTTGTATCGAGATGAAGGAGTTCTAGGCTCACCTTTCACAGCGATTTACGAAGGACTTTTCGATCAAGAATACAAGATTAGTGGTTTGAGCCCTGGCCTAAACTACAGACTTAAGACGACAGCTACGAATGCGATTGGAGAGTCCGATGCAAGTGACTTGACAAGTTGGTACTCTGCGTCACTGCCCACCAAACCTGTTCAGCTCACACGGGGCACATTCTCCACGCGAACTTAGATCGAAATCAAATGGCAGATCCACCCAGATAATGATATACAGGTCACTGGCTATATCCTTGAAGCAGACGTGGAGCACAATGGCCGCTTCGATGTGATATGGAACGGAAGTGCAAAGCCTGAGATCACAAGTTACCTGTGGACTGGTGTCGAGACGGGACAGTTCTATAAATTTAGGCACAGGGTTCTGAACAAGAATGGGGCGAGCGAGTACTCGGATGTGTTGCTGACGTGGGCTTGTGAATTACCCTCTAAGCCAGCGACACCCTCCTGGGTGACAAGCACCAAGACATCTATTTCGATTAAATGGATGGCTCCTTTGGATGATGGTGGCTGTCCGATACGTCAGTATCAAATTTTGCGAAATAATGGTGGAGAGAGTGGCTTGGCTGAGATTTCTGTCCACAGCACAGACCTCGAAGACAAGTATTGGATTGACTCTTTTGATATTACAGATTTGCCTGCCAATAGTCTCGGAAAAAGATTTAGCTTCGTTGTTAGAGTTTATACTGATTTTGCAGTTGACGGTGTTTCAAGTTTGCTATCCCCATCTATGATTTTGGGTGATCGTCCTGATAAGCCGTCGAACGCACCAACCAGAAATATTGAAACAAGTGAGTTTACGGTGGCGGTCAACATACTTCAGGTACCAGGAGACAACGGCTCACCAATAACGAGCTACAACGTTGAGGTCGATGATGGGCTAGGCGGCGAATTCACAGAGATCTAAGGTGAAACATTCGTGAGTCTGGCTCTGTTTGCAAAAATAACAACCGGTGTGGTAAAGGGCCGCTTCTACAGATTTAGGTACCGTTGTCTCAATGAGGTAGGATTTGGCGAATTCTCAGATATAGCTTACATTATGGCGGCAAGCAAACCAACTGTGCCTTCAGTGATAACTGCTCGTTTTAGTGGCAGTGACATTGTAGTGGAGTGGACCATGCCCTACAACAGTGCAAGTTTGATCAGTTTGGCTGAAATTAAATTCCTTCACTCAGACGGTGTGACATTCTCTTAGGAGCTGCAGTACTGTGATGGTAGCACTCAGGCCGTGTTTGATGCTAGAAGTTGCACGATTCCATCAGCAGTGCTAAGATAGACTCCGTTCAATCTTATCCAAGGTGATTAAGTGAGCCCAGTCATCAGATTCATGAACTAGATTGGCTACAGCGAGTGGTCTTAAGTGTTGCTGCCAGCGTTAGAGATGTAAGATTTGCCCCATTCACCGACAGCTGCGCCTCTCAGAATAGAAAATCTGACCTTTGGCACACAAATTGGTGTCTCCTACAGCGCACTGACTCAATATCAGGCAGGTGGCGCCAGTATACTTTCATATAATTTACAGATCGATTAGAGTGGCGGTGGGACGGGACCCTGGATCAACATACAGGGTTTCATCGCAGATGACACGAGACTAGAGTCGATAGTTCAACCACTTACCGTCGGTAGCTATTACTACTTTAGGTATAGAGCTCGCAACGCACATGGATGGGGTGGTTACTCCCCGATAAGCTTCGTGCTCATGGCGAATAGACCTGACTAGCTCTTGCCTGTTGTGACGACAAATGTGGGCCAATTTGTTTAAATCAGTTGGCAAGCGACTCCTAATGACAGGAATTCCCCTGTTTTCGAATACAGAATAAAATTACAGCGTAAAGATGGCACATTAGTCGAGCACCCTGAGTGCAGTGGCAAGGATGAAACTGTCTTAACAGAGCTTAAATGCTCAATCTCGATGAGCTCACTCTTAATTGCCGACTTTTACCTAGTTGAAGGTGATCGTGTAAAAGCAACTGTGGAGGCGATGAACAGTATTGATTATTCGATTGCTAGCACTTTGTCCGGAGATGCTAAAGTTCAAGTGAAGCCTTACAGTCCAAGCACAGCGCCGATTCGTGGATCTCTTACAAATGAGTCGCAGATTGAAATAATCTTTGCAATAATTACGGATGATGGTGGCGCTCCGATCACGACCTACGCGATTGAGATGGATTATGAAAATAGCGGATTCACACAAGTGACATAAATACCGCAGCTCTCCTCACCAGTGCTCATTCGTGACGTCAGAATTATGAGTGGTTTCCATCTGAAATTTAGGTATCGAGCGATGAATGCTTAAGGCTGGTCCTCATACTCACCTTAGGCAATCATTGTGGCAGCTACAGTTTCTGACCCACCAACAATGCCAATAACATCGACAACAGAGTTTGACACAAAGCTGACATTCAGTTGGATGGCACCAACCAGAACAGGAGGCAACGCTGTCATGATCGATGGGTACAAAGTTTAAATTATGCACTATGATGGCGTTACTTTCTCTGAGGCGCCAACAACACTTTGTGGCACTTTTGATGCTCTTGTAGTCATGTCTACAAGCTGTCAAGTTGAAATGGCTCTATTAGCGGTGTATCCGTTCTTCTTACAATAGGGTGACTAGGTAGTGATAAAAGTTGCAGCGCATAACTTGGTCGGGTGGTCAAGCTACAGTGAGTTGAGCTCTACTGAAGTCGCACTTATGCAAACCAAACCACATAAACCACTGACTGCTCCGACACGTGACGATGTGCTGACATCTGATTTGCTGCTTCAGACTGAGTGGGCAGAGTTGAGTGACCCTGAAAATGGAGGCGCCACAATTACTTCGTACCACTTGCAGTATGATGATGCGAGCTAAGGCCAAACATGGACCGATCTAACAGGTTACCCCGCTGATTTCGTGTCTACGAGCTAAGGAGTCTCAACAAATATTGAGAAGGGAATCATCTATCGATTTAGGTACAGAGCGAAGAACGTTCATGGATGGGGACCTTTCTCTGATGAGCTTAAACTGGTTTCAGCGCGCAGAACTGACAAACCCTCGGTAGTTGTCACATCCAACGAAGGCAGAAATGTTCGATTTTCATGGTTGGAGCCTGCTTATAACGGTGGCAGCAAACTTTTAGGTTTCAGAATAACAATCATGAGTTAAGACAGTGAGTTCTACGAAAATACACATTACTGTGATGGTCTGGATTAAACAACCAAAGCGAACCTATTTTGTGTGATTCCGATGAGTGTTCTACGAGCTGAACCTTTTAATCTGTTAGCTGGTACTGTAATCATCGCAAAAGTGCAAGCTTATAATATTATTGGCTACAGTTTACCGTCGGAGCCAAACACAGGCGACGCTGAATTAAGAACGGAGCCGATTTCGCCAAGCACGCTCGTAACTCGAGTTGACGACGGAACAACCGATACAAAGATCAAAATCACATATGCACTATTTATAGATGATGCCACAACAGGTTATTCACCTCTGATCAGTCTCGAGTTGTTCTATGATCAGGGTATCGATAATTGGGTTTCGCTACATGGTGGTGCGCCATTCTACACACTAGATACCACTTTTGTCGTTAAATTGCTAAAGCCAGGCCAAAACTACAAATTCAAGTACAGAGGTATCAATATCTTCGGTGAAGGAGCCTTCTCAGCTGTTTCGATAGTCTAAGCTGCCAGCAAACCAGATAAGGTTGCCACTCCATCACAACTAATCGTCAATAGAGACTTGCGAGTGACATGGCTCGCACCAAATGAACGTGGAAGCGACATCACCACTTATAATGTATACGTCTAGGATGCCACTGGTACGAACAGGAACTATGATCCCTGCCAATCACTCTAGACCTTGTGCTCAATCGTGTTGGCAGACTTGTTGACTGACTATGGACTTAAAGAGGATGACCAAATCTAAGTTCAAGTCACTGCAACTAACCTCTACGGTACTAGTGAACTATCAGATGTAGATGCTTCTAAACTTTAGCTTGTTCAGACCGTACCTCACAAGCCGGCCAGCTCGCCAGCAAGAGGGCCACTAACAGCCCAAAACCAAGTCCAAGTTAACATTAACGCTTTGGCAGAAGAGCAAACAGGCGGCAGTGCAATACTTTCCTACGTAATCTCGTGGGATCGTGGTCTTGGCTCAGGTTTCAGTATCATTACTGGAGATCTACAGAATAACTTGCTGCTAACTCAAATCTACACTGGATTGTCATCAGGGGTTTACTATTCGTTTAGGTATCGAGCGCGCAATGTTCATGGTGATGGACCTGACTCTGATCCGATCACAATCATAGCGGCGAGTGTACCAAACTAGGTTGCAAAGCCAAATGTCGCCTTTGATCGAGCCTCTGTCAGCTATCGAGTCTCCTTCTCAGAGCCGAATCCTGGTGGTAACGGTGTTAGAATTTTAGCTTATGAAATTCAGATTCAAACCAAAAATGGACAGTGGAAAGTACCTAGCACGTGTGTCAGCAGCGCCTTGATTATCGAACAAGCAAACTGCGATATTTTGCTCTAAAATATGCAAACAGAGTTTAGTCTCACCCAAGGTGACATCTTATCAGCAAGAGTGCGCGCATAAAATTAGGTCGGCTGGAGCAACTTCAGTGAGCTGTCAAACTAGGACGCGCTGATGGTTGCCCTGCCAACAGCACCCGAAGTCGGTCCTTCTCGTGAGTCAAGCGGTTCAACACTGACTGCGATCGAGTTGAGATTACCATAGATCACTGGGTTCTAAACGGGTGGTCTACCGATTGAATCCTACTCAGTAGAGACATCCACTGATCAGCTTCTGTGGACAACACTGTGCGGTGTCGAGTCAGACCATCCACTTACCTATTACACAGTAAGCGGTCTTGTGACAGGGGAAAGCTGGTATTTCAGATACTCGGTGAGGAATGCGGTCGGATGGAGTGAAGTATCGCCCGTTATGTTCACTGAAATTGGAGTAGAGCCTGCCCAAATGACAGCTCCGACAGTTGTGTTTGGAAGTGATCCAACTCTGATAAAGATAAGCTGGTTAGAGCTATCAAGTCAAACAAATGGTGGACTGGGCATTGATCGCTACTTGATTGAGATTTTAGCTAGTGATACTACTTACCGATCAATTCCCAGTTGTGACGGCTCAACCCCTGAGTTGATTTCCAAGCTCGAATGCTCCATTCCCCTGACAGCATTACTCGAGGAGCCACTTTAGCTCAAGTAAGGCCAGTTAATCCAGGCCAGAGTGACAGCAGTAAACTCAGTCGGACTTTCAAATCCCTCGCTGCTCAATTAGTTTGGTGCTTTTATGGAGCTAGTGCCACATAAACCGCCAACTGCGCCAACAAAGAACTACTCTTCCACACAAGCAGCCTTGGTAATTAACTACTTGCACTTGGAGGGCACTGCTAATGGTGGCTCTCAAGTGACAAGCTACGAAATTGAGTGGGATCAAGGCTCAAATGCAACTTTTGTTAGCTTGTAAGATAATTTATAGGCGCAGGTGACAGTAACCACTGGGGTTCTGGGCGGTAAAAGCTATGGCTTCAGGTATAGGGCCAAGAACAGACAGGGCATTGGTGCATACTCCGATACTGCTTACTTCAAAGCGGTTAATGTGCCAGATCAAATGGTGCCAGCCATCATTAGCGAAACAGGCGTCAACGTGAGGATTGAATGGATTGCTCCGAATAGCGGCTCTTTACCCATAGTCAGCTACTTAATAGAAATTATGACAGCGGATGGTGAGAATTACGCTGAGACATCGAGTTGTAATGGTACTGATTCGTACATTATAACTAACATGTTCTGCACGGTTCCCATGTAAATTCTGACCACATCACCATTTAACTTGACGCAAGGTGAGCTTATCAGAGTCCGTCTAAGCGCAAAGAATAGTTTAGGGTTCGGCATCGCATCAACACTAAATATAGTCGGTGTCTTAGCCAAGCAGAAACCGCATAAGCCTTTAGACGAACCCTAAAGAAGTGAAGGAACTGGTCCGACCCAGCTCGTAGTTGCGTATACTTTACCTGTGGATGAAACCTCAGGTGGCAGCTCAATTACCTCCCTACACCTTTAGTGGGATAAGGGTACAGGCGGTGTTCAATGGGTGTCGTTGATAGGGGATTCGCCTTATTCGACAAGTACATCTTTCACTTTAAAAGGTAGCTTGGTAGCGGGCCGCGTCTACTAATTCAGATACCGTTCAAGGAACATCTATGGGTGGGGTGACTGGTCAAATATAGGCCTGATTCAAGCTGCATCAGTGCCAAGCTAAATCGAACCAGTCAAGACCACTCTACACGGGCTTCTAGTAAAAATTTCATGGCTGTAACCATCTAGTGATAACGGCAGCCCAATTTCAGCATACAAAATTAAAATTAAGACGAGTTAAGGCTTGTACTTGGAAGATTCAATCTGTGATGGAAGTGAGTCCACTACTTTTAATCAGACTTACTGTTTGTTACCAATGGAGAGATTCATAGATGAGCCCTACTCCCTTAAACAAGGTGAGAGGATTATAGCAATCGTTAGCACCTTAAATGAGGTTGGATTATCCCCATACAGCACTGATAACTTGAGTGGATAACTAATCCAGACAAAACCTTCTGGTAAACCCTCCAGTCCCGTGATAGATAGCACTATTTCTGACGAGAATAAGATTAAGGTCGTACTGACGGCAATGACCGATAAAGTTGAACAGGGTGGCAGTCCTATCACGAGCTACAGTATTGAGTGGGACCTAGGTACTGGTTTTGCCTTTACCGCAGTGGTGGGCCATGACACAAACAACATGCTGTTGGAGTATACTTTCAACTCGCTGACCAAAGGATCTGTATACAGATTCAGATACCGGGTGCGCAATATCTTTGGCTGGTCTGCTTACTCAGATGAGGTTGAGCGCATGGCAGCTATGGTTCCTTACACACCAGTTGCGCCCATGACGAGCAACACCCAAACCTCAGTGACTGTGGCATGGCAGTTGCCATATAATGGAGGTGCTCTTATTGAGTCATTTATTTTGTAGCTGTAGTAGCATGATGGTTAGTGGGCAGAGGAGACGACCTACTGCAATGCGAGAGGTGACCAGACCGTGATTAGGAATAGACTGTGTGCCATACCGATGTCGAATTTGCGTGAGGGTCCGTTCTTGTTGCAATAGGGGGCTAAGGTTGTGGCAAGAGTTGCTGCGACTAATTTGATTGGAACTTCGGATTTCTCATCGTCAAGTGCGAGCTACTCATCAAGCGCCACAGTGCAAAATATCCCAAGCAAGCCCCAAACAGGTCCACTCCGCGGCAACCAAACAACAACTACTCAAATCCACGTGATCGTTTAAGGATTCTTAGGCGCTGAGACTGGTGGCTCGTCAATTAAGAGCTATCAAATTGACTTTGATAGAGGCTCTGCCGGCGTAGAATGGCAAGAACTTAAGGGATTCAGCTCAAATGATCTCTCCTTGTTCTACATCTAAAACTCGCTAACAATAGGCACCGAATATAAAGTGCGTTATAGAGCAAAGAACATCTTCGGCTGGAGCGACTATTCAGAGGTCACCTCTATTTATACGATCATGGTACCCGATATCATGGATGAGCCAATCAGGTCGGAGTTAATTGGTACAAATGTGATTTTCCATTGGAAAGCACCATGGGCCAGAGGCTCTCCAATCATAAGCTATGATGTGCAAATTTAATCAAATAGTGGCGCTTACTTGATACACGCCTAGTACTGTAGAGATATTGTTAAGTTGACGTGCTCCATACCGATGAGTGTCTTCAATGACCAAGTCGGGGACTATCGACTGCCCATCACTACACTGATCAAGGCCTAAGTCAGAGCTTCAAACGGTTAAGGTGATGGCTTATTCTCATAGCTTAACTCTGAGGGTGTCAGTGTCTAATCGATACCAGCGGCACCTACACAAGCGCCAGCAAGAGAAGAGTCAGGCTCAGCTGTCAATAAAATCTCAGTTTAGATGACTGAGATCGATTCTTTTAGCTTAGCGGCTGGAAATTCTGCTATCACCTCTTACAACTTGGAGTATAATAGAGGTGACGGTGGTAGCACCTTCTATGAGGTCATCGGCGAAACAGATGAGCAGCTTGAACGAGTTGTTTCAGTCTAAACCATACCTGGTGCATCTTATCTTTTCCGTTACAGAGTGAAGAATGTTCATGGCTTCTCAATAGGCTATTCACCTGAGATAGAGATAAAGTCAGCCAAAGCACCCAATTAGCCGTCCTTAGCTACGACCTCAATCATCGGAAGCGATGTTTAGATTCAGTGGGTGCCATCAGATGAAAATTATGATCCGATTACAAGATTCGACATCTTAATTAAGTCGAGAGAAGGTTTGTGGCTGCAGAATACTTTAACTTGTGATGGGGCCGACGCAACAATTAAACAAAACAAACAATGTTTCGTACCACTTTAAACACTTTAATCTTAATTGTTTGGTCTAAGACAAGGCGATCAGATTAATATACGCGTCGCAGCCACGAACACAATCGGTACAAGCCCTTACTTAGAAATTATAGGCGTTCCAGTGTAAACAGTTCCAATCGCGCCAGAGCCAGTCAAAAATGGTGCCTGGACAACTGAGCAGCGAATTCATGTCGTTTGGCCAGAAATTACTGAAGTCTCATCAACAGGTGGCACCCCTATCACATCATATAGACTGGACTGGGATAATGGGACAAACAAGCTGGTTTGGACGACACTTATCGGCTTCACAGAACCTTACCTCCGGCAGGAGTGGACATAAATCGGCACGGTAGCTGGTAAAATTTACAACTTCCGTATTTCGGCCAAAAATGCTCAAGGCTGGTCTTTATGGTCTGCGACAACAGAAATACTAGCAGCATACGTGCCAGAGACAACTCAACCACCCACGGTCGCCGAGTATAATCTAACGAGCACTCTAGTAAAGGTTGAGTGGATGAAACCGGACATGCGAGGCACACCGATCATTAAGTATGAAGTTTAGCTGCGTGCACGGAATACAACTTGGTACACACTACCTGCACTGTGTGATGGAGAGTAAGCGATTGCTGTCAAAGATTTAAAGTGTACGTTTGAAATGCTGCCATTAAGCGGTTAACCACTGTTGCTCCAACAGGGTGATCTGGTTATGGCAAGAGTGCGTGCTGGAAATAGTATTGGATGGGGTGAGTATTCGGATAGTAACTAAGTCGGTGTTTTAACGCAGATTAAACCAAGAACACCTAGTTTAGTGCCTATTCTTATTTCATAGTCGGAATCGGAGCTTTTTATTGAAATGCCAGAGATTACCGGCACCAACACAGGTGGCTCCTAAATTCTCTCATACAATCTTCAGTTTGACCAGGGCGAGAAAGTTCAATCCTACATCTCAGTGATTGGACTTAATCCTGACAACAACTTGCGTGTTATCAGCAAGGGCGGTTTAACCACGGATGTCATCTACAAGTTTAAGTACAGAGTCAAATCAAAGATTGGCTGGTCTGAAGATTTCAGTCCTGTGCTAGCGGCAAGAACAGCAACTCGACCGTCACTCGTCTTAGGAATCAACTTCCAAATCGTGGATCTGCTCAACGTTCGAGTTGGATGGGACCAACCCTATAACGGTGGCAGTCCCCTAGTAAGCTACACAGTACTCTTCCAGCACAAAGATAAGAGCCAATATAGCCCAATCACAGCCTATTGTGATGGCTCGCAGTCTTCCATCATCTTGTAACGATTCTGTGATGTACCGATGACCACACTAAGGGAGGATCCATTCTTACTGACATTTGGTGATCTGGTCGTTGTGAAAATTTACGTTACGAACAAGATAGGTAGTGGGCCGGAGAGTGCAATCAACACAGCAGGTGTCCTCATCTAAACCGAGCCTCTAATTCCACCTGAGTCGCCATCTGTGATTTCATATGATGAATATAGCATCTTTTTGTCGATCAAAACGCTGACAGGGGATTAAAAGGGAGGTTCACAGATTCTATACTATGACTTAGCTTGGGATAAAGGTAGCTCTGGCACAGAGTGGCAATCATATCACAGCTCTCTGACAGAATTAGTTGGCGAGTCAGTCATCAAAGCGAAGATTAGTGGATTGAGTTCCGGAGTCTCTTACAAACTAAAATACAGGGCGTCCAACATCCATGGATGGTCTTCTGATTACAGTCCATCCGTCGAAGTCAAGACTTTAATTGAACCGAGAAAGATCACAGGCGTCACAACTTAAGTGATAGGAGGCGTTGTTAGAATCTCGTGGATAAAGCCCTACTCTGGTGGTGTTGGCATCACAATACAGTCATACAGAATTGAAGTGCGGAATAAACAGGGATCATTCGTTGAGCATACTTAATGTGATGGCACATTGCCAGCCGTACTTTCAGGCCAATACTGTTAGATAAGTATGGGGGCTTTGATGATAAGTCCATTTAACTTGACCCTCGGGGACATGATTATCGCTAGAGTCTCCGCGACTAATCAAAAAGGAGAAGGATAATACTCTGACCCCAATTTGGTAGGTGCTTTGGCTGAGGTATTGCCCTTGGCTCCTAAATTTGCTCCTTCGCGCGGTAAACTTACCAATGAATTCTAACTAGATGTTCATTGGCAATTCCTTACAACATACGTACAGAGGGGCGGCTCAATTATCGACAGTTACGAGCTTCAGATCGATGATGGGGCTGGCAGTACTTTTGTTGAAGCTATTGGCTTCACTTCGCCGTACACTCTCAATTAGCTAATTGTAAAAGGGTTCATTCAGAGTGGATTGACATACAGACTCAGGTACAGAGCTCACAACGTACATGGTTGGAGCTAGTTCTCACCAATAGCATCAATTTTGGCAGCGACTACCCCGAGTAAGGTTAATGAGCCTCAGAGTACGGTCGATGGCACCGATGTCAGGATTAGTTGGACTGCACCATACTCAGGTGGAGCTAATGTGATGATAACCCATTATTGTGTCGAAATACGTCTCAGCTCCCTAGCATATCATGAAGCCTGCAACACCACTGAGTTATTCTGTCTGATTCCCATGAAAGCTCTGTTAGAGGCGCCGTATCTCTTTACGCAAGGTACAGCAATTAAAGCGAGAGTGACAGCATCAAACGAGCTAGGAAGTGGTTAGACATCTGAGATAGGCACATCTATTATAGCGCTTGTACAGACTGTACCACACAAACCATTAGTTACTATGTCTTTTGACCCAGAATATACTAATTTCGAGCAAATTAAGATAATGTGGAACTCACTTGAAGCCCCAACCAACGGCGATTCCGAGATCACATCCTACAACGTGCAGTGGGATCGCGGCCTTCAGGGCACATTCTACGAGCTGATTGGCTACGACGAGTAATATCTTTCCTTGGACTTTACAGTTGAGAACTCTATTGAGGGTCTGACACCAGGGTAAGCTTACAAGTTCAGATACCGTGCCGAAAATAAATATGGTTGGGGAGACTTCAGTGAAAGTGTCACCTTTTTGGCGGCAGCTTTCCCTCTTAAAGCCAACCCAGTAACGACTACAATCGAAAACTTGTACATAAAGATCAGCTGGGACTACCCTGATGACCAAAGCTCAGCCATAGAGGAGTACTCTATCCTGATCAAGTAAAAAGATGGCACATTCAGCGAATAAGGAGGCTAGTTCTGCCGCGGCACTGACTACGCTGTTATTAACAGCAGATACTGCCATATTCCGATGCAGAGTGTGCTCAGATAGCCACCTTACAGCCTGGCTTACAATGATTTAGTGGTTGCCAAAGTGCGCTCCCGAAACTCAATTGATTGGTCTGAAGAGTACAGTGATGAAAATACAGATGGTGCCAGGATTCAAGTCCTACCCAGCCGTATGGCTGATCCCTATGAGGGTTTATTAACTGACGACACTAGAATTTAGGTGAACTGGGTCGCATTAGTTGGCAATTATACTGGTGGCACGGCTATTCTTTCGTATAATCTGGAAATGCTGGTCGGTGATGTTGAGGTGGAACTTGTCGGTATGACTAACTACTATAAGGACACAAGCTACCTCAAACAGACAGGTATCGTCTCTGGATAATCGTATAAGTTCAGAGTCCGTGCTCGTAATAAGTGGGGCTATGGACCTTATAGTAATTGGGTCTCAATCGAAGCATCAACCAACCCCGACTATCAGTCATCTAAGCCCATAACTTAGAACTCAGGCAACAGTGTCCTGATATCTTGGCCTAAGCCTCAAGAAAAGGGATCTGCGATCCTCGAGTATTAAGTTGTTATCCGCACAAGTGATAGCATCAGTTTCAGTGATGAGCCAGTCCATTGTGATGGAGCTAACACCTAAATAGTCTAAAAGAGAACCTGTCTCGTGCCTCTCGCTGTCCTCAGAGCTGCACCATTTGGTTTAAATTACCCAGACTACGTTTATGTAAAAGTTCGTTCAAGAAACATCAACGGCTGGAGCAATTACTCAGATACGAACATAGCCTCCGCAAAAGTTCTAACTGAGCCCACTACGATGGCACAACCGACAAGAGGTTCACTTACGGATGAGAATCTGATCCATATCAAGTGGACAGCACTAGTTGACGATGAGTTGAGAGGAAGCGAAATAACTTCCTATTATTTGCAGTGGGATAAAGGTACAAACAGCGTCACTTGGTATGATTTGGTTGGATCAGGTGACCCATACATGGACTTGGAGTATTTCGCAACTTTTGGTGACATAACACCTGGTGGAGACTATAATTTTAGAGTTAAAGCCGAGAATGAGTTTGGACTTTCCTTAACGTGGTCACCCATCGGAAGGATCACAGCTAACTCGCGACCTGACCAAGTTTCTATACCATAGACAGGGCTTTAAGGAAGCGTTGATGTGCGCATAAGCTGGGCTGCACCCTCCGATAACTTCAGTCCTATTCAGCGCTATGAAATTTTGATTAAAGCATAGAGTGGTAATTTCTATGCGCATCCAGATTGTCCTGGAACCGACCCTACTTTTACATAATGTGATATTTCGATAGCTTCACTTAGAGCAGGTGATTTCACGTTATTATAAGGCTAGATCATAAAAGTCAAAATCCGAGCGCTAAATGCAATCGGCTGGGGTGAATACAGTCAAGTTAACTTAATAGGTGGCAAAATATTCGTCGAGCCTTATCAAATGACTGCACCTATTCGCGGAGACTTAACTTCTGAAACGCAAATCGATGTGTATTGGACTGCGATACAAGCCAACAGCCTGGAAACTGGTGGGTCACCCATCGACTCTTATAATCTGTAATGGATGATAAAAGACAGCATTGTCGAGTTTGAAGACCTTCTTGGTCAAGATGGCGATTATACAACGATCACCTAACATTTGCAGACAACATCGGTCTCTGCAGGTACCAAATACATATTCAGAGTGCGCGCACATAACAATATGGGATGGGGTGAGTTCTCTATTCCAGTAGAAATCGTTGCAGCAAAAGTTCCTGAGCAACCGACTGCACCGATTACTGTAATTAATAACATTTTTGTGAGGATCTAATGGAATGACCCCTATCTTAATAGCTCCCCGATAAATGCCTACCAAATATTCATCGTCAACAAGGACGGTGTTTTTGCTACTGATGCAACGTACTGTGATGGGTCAAAAGAGCCTATAATCAGCTAAAAGTATTGTGAAATTCCAATGACAGCACTCAGAACCGGCTCTTACGGTCTTAGATTTGATGCACTTGTTTAAGCGAAGGTCTAGGCTAGGAATTAGTACGGATGGAGTACGATTTCCTCCGCTAACACAGAGGGTGCTCACATACAGACTGAGCCACTAAAAGTAAGCACACTCGCTGAGAATAATGATGAGACATCAACTGAGCAACTTAAGTTCCAGTGGGCCAAATTACAAACGATGTCAGAGACTGGTGGAACAGGTATTTTGAGCTACAACGTGCAGTGGGATACAGGCACTAATGGCCGCTTTTGGTCCAACCTTGCCGGTTTTGCTAGTAATTATTTAGCTAACGAGTACACAGCAACCTCATCAATCGTTGCAGGTAGAACTTACCTTATAAGAGTTAGAGCGCGAAATTATTGGGGCTATGGTGAATTCTCAGATTAGTTGACGATCAAGGCGAGTACCGTTGCTGACTAAGTTTAAGCACCGATCACGTCAGTTGACCCGTTGACGGGTGGTATTAAAGTTAATTGGAACGCACCAAACGATAATTCTGACCCAATTACTGCCTACAAAGTCGAAACTGAGTTATCTACAGGTAGCTGGGCCGAGATTTGCGAAGGTTCAACGACTGTTGTCCTAATTTAAAGACAGTGCATCATTAGCATGCAAACTTTCTGGGATCCACTTACGTACAATAAACAGTTCAAAGACCTTGTCAGATTCAGAGTCTCAGCCTACAACATTAATGGATGGGGTTAGGCATCTGAGCCAAATATAGCTGGTGCACGAGTCAGGACAGCTCCCCGCTTCATGAATGCACCTTCAAGAGATCCCAGCACAAATGACAAAGAAATCTTTGTGTAATGGCAGCAAATTTCATCCGAAGATGACACTGGCAGCTCTCCAATCTTGAGCTACGGTCTTCAGTGGGACGATGGCACTGGTGGTGTTTTCTGGAGTGATATTGATGGGTATCTCGTCAATAAGGTGGCGACACGATTCACGGTTTCGGGCGTGACACCAGGACAAGTGTACCAGTTCCGTCTTCAAGCCAAGAATATCTATGGCTGGGGCAGCTACAGTCTTAACAAGCAGATCGCCGCAGCCGGTATTCCAGAGCAGATGTCGATTCCGATCACTGCGTCACTGGGCACGAATATCCTTGTGAGTTGGATTGCCCCCTCAGATACATCTGATTAAATCGTTGAGTACAGAGTTTACTTTAAGGCTAAAGATGGCGATTTCAAAGAAACAGAATCTTGTGTTACTAGCGCAGATCCACTACCACAGAGTTGTGAAGTGCCGATGACTGTATTGTAAGCTTAGCCATTCTTGCTCGTGCAAAATGACTTAGTACAAGTGAGAGTAAAAGCTCGCAACACGAATGACTGGGGCGACCTAAGCGAAATGAATCTAGAGGGTGGCCGAATTCAAACAATTCCTAAACAAATGTTGGCACCAACACGCGGTATTAACACTTCAGTAGAGACGTTGGAGGTTAACTGGCTTGCTCTGAGTGGTGATGACACGGGCAGCACCGAAATAGACAGTTATAATCTGTAGTGGGACGACGGCACGAATGCGGAATCCTGGACCGATCTATGCGGCGATGGAGTTGCTTACCCATTCTCCACGCTACTTTCCGGTTATTTCACTGTTGGAGTTGAGCCTGGCACCTAGTACAAGATGCAGGTGAGAGCTCATAATGTGCACGGCTGGTCGCCTTGGTCTCCAATACTGATTATTCGGTCGACTGGACTGCCTCTCAAGCCAACACCGCCAGTGACGCTGATCTAAAACGGCATCATCAAAGTGTCGTGGGTCGATCCTGTTGCAAACTACGAAGCAATCGACAGCTACTAAATCTTATTTGCTCAGAATGATTATGTGACACTGACCAAGATACCACTATACTGCGATGGCGAAAAGTCCTCTGTGGTTATCAGCGCGCTCTATTGCGAAATACCACTGGCAGTTTTGACTAGTGCTCCCTTCAATCTGGTTGCAGGTGACGAGGTGAAAGCCAAAATTGCTGCACATAATGCAAATGGATGGGGACTTCTCTCTGAACTAACACCGAACGGAGCGCTAATATAATCTCTACCCAAGCAAATGGCAACACCGACCAGAGACCCGCTAACGACAACAAAAAAGATCATTGTTGACTGGATTGCATTGAATGTTCCTGAAAACGGCTATTCTACGGTTGAGTCGTACAATTTGCAGTGGGACCGCGGAACCAAGGGCATAACTTGGTATAACTTGATCGGGTTTGATGCTGATGTGCTCGAAACCAGATATGAGACCGTGCATACGCTGACTGCGGGCACAACATACAAATTCAAGGTGAGAGCTAAGAATTTCTTCGGTTGGTCCGAATTCAGTCCAATCCTCGATATTAAAGCGGCAACATGGCCCGAAAATACTCAATCCGTCACAACTACGATCGATGGCAGCACTGGCGGTGTATTAGTTTCATGGCTGGCACCATATAATAATGCTCAAGTTCTGCAGAGATACGAGATATTGCTTTACAGTTAGCTTTCGTCAAACTGGGTCGAAGATACATAGTATTGTGATGGAGCATCGATACTAGTACTCACTATGAGGACTTGCATTTTCCCTATGGATTTCCTCAGAGCACAGCATGGTTATGAATTCAATCAGCTTCCCTAATTTAAAGTGCGTTCAAGGAATCTGTATGGATGGTCGCTCGACTACAGTCCCCCCAACACGGTTGGTGTGACGGTAAGGATCGAACCAAAGAAGATGGGAACAGTGCTCAACAACGCCTTCGAAACGACAACTGAGAGAGTGACTGTCTTCTGGAACGAGCTTACCACTTATGATAGCAGGGGCGGCAGTCAAATTTTAAGTTATAATCTCTAGTGGGATAGCGGAACTAGCGGTGCTCAATGGACTGATCTTGTTGGTAACCCATTCAACTCTATACAGACGACCTTTACAGTTCACACAGGCGTTGCTGATGGTGACGTTTACTAGTTCCGTGTCAGAGCGAGTAACATCTATGGCTTTGGCGAGTTTTCCAACGTCTTTGAGTATAAAGCAGCTTAAGAGCCACTTCAGCTTTCAACAACGGCAGTCACCGCAATAAACACAGGCACATTCATTAGGATCTAATGGGCTTACCCAGATGATAAGACAGACCCTATAACAAAATATGCGATCGAGTTTAGGCATGCTGACGGTGTAAGCTATTCAGAGGACCCAGACTGTGATGGGCGGGATCCTCTGATAGTTTTAACACGCTAGTGCTTAGTTCCTATTAGGAATCTTAGAGGTTTGCCCTTCAATCTGGAGTTTAAATAATACATCTACGTTAGGGTCAACTCGTTCAATAGCTTCGGATGGTCGGTCGATGGACAGCCTAGTACCGAGGGCGCAATAATACTGACCGAGCCAATTAAGATGGCAAAACCAATTTATGACCCTTAGAAGTCGCCAGGCATCCTAGTGTACTTAACTATTGAGCCTCTATTAGCTTTTGATCAAATCGGCGGTAACACAGTTGACTCTTACCAGGTCGAGATGAGCGTCGAGGGATCAGGTGTTTGGACAGTGATTCAAGGCGGCGACAACAATTATAGTTTGAACCTCGAGCTTTTGACATCAGACCACACTCTTGGCGAAGCGATGCTTTACAGAGCCAGAGCGCATAATATACAAGGATGGGGTCAATACTCAGATACACTCAGCGTGGTGGTGAGTAGTATGCCGGAACAGCCGATCCCACCTGCAATAACGATTGAAGACCTCAACGTTAAAATCACATGGACTGCCCCAAACAACAACTTTAATCAAATAAGCAGCTATAAAATCATGATAAACCACTATGGTACAGAGGATTATTCCGAACAAAAGCTGCATTGTGACGGGGCGGACATAATGATTACGCAACTCTAGTACTGCTTGATTCCTTTGTCAAACCTGAGGCAAGCACCATTTAGTCTCATCTTTGATACGCTAATTAGAGCGAAAGTAACAGCATGCAACCTTAACGGCTGTGGTGTTGAGTCTCTGCCGAACACAGTTGGTGCACGCGTCTAAACAGAGCCTGACACTGTGTATACGCTTGTTGAGGGCCATCTTACTGATGAGAGACAGATAGAGCTTGAGTGGCTGGCTTTGACTAGCTATGAGCAGACTAGAGGATCTATTGTCACTTCTTACGCTATAAGATGGGATCGAAGAACGTATGGAATTGTCTGGTATGATATCGTTGGTTAAGATGTTGACTATCTGCTAACAGAGTACATTTAAACTTCAGATATTGTGCCAGGAAGTACTTACTAATTCCAAATTCGTTGCAAGAATAAGTGGGGATGGGGTGAATGGTCTCCCATCACCAAAATCAAAGCAAGTACTTGGCCCGCAATCGTCACTGAACCACAGACTACAATTGACTAACAATCAGGCGGAGTCCTAATCTCCTGGTAGGCTCCCGACGATCACAGCAGTGTAATAACTAGATACATAATCCAGATCCAGAACATGAAAACATCAGCTTGGTTCGAAGATGTCACCAATTGTGATGGTAGACGTTTGAAGGTGATTAGAGATTAAGCTTGTGTAGTCCCGATGAGTGTATTCACTCGCACAGAGGTCAACTACTAACTTTTTGATCCAATAAAAGTGAAAGTAATTGCACAGAATGAGAAAGGATTCTCAACAAGCTACTCTGCAGTTAGCACCTCAGAGGCAACTGCTCGCACTATTCCCTAGATTATGGCATCTGTAGCGATCACGCGAAATGATGAGACATCAGAAAGTCGTTTACACGTTTAATGGCAACCATTGACCACTAGGCTCGAGACAGGTGATTCAAAAATACTGGGTTATTAGCTTCAGTATGACTAGGGATCTGGTGATTGGGTCAGTGTTGTCGGTGAAACAAGTGCATATCTAAAAACTGCTACAATTATCACCAAGGATATAGTGGCTGGATAGAGCTATCAATTTAGGGTTAGAGCAAGAAATATCTATGGCTGGGCGACTGATTTCAGTTCACCACCCGTAACAATCGAAGCAGCTGAGGAACCGGAGCAAATGGCACCAGTTTAGATTGAGTACCAGTATGGAAACGCCGATCACCCTAGAAGTATAAAGGTGTTTTGGACAGCTCCCTACGATAACTCCGCTGCAATTACAGGATACGATATAAGGATAAATGGACGCCCAGGCGCCCTATCAAATTAATTCGTTGAAAGAAGCTACTCGGTAACTCCCGAGTGTGATGGACTCAGCGAACCTATACTCTCACAACTGCACTGCTACATTTAAGTTACAACTTTGAGAGCTGAGCCTTTTGCTCTCTCCCTTGGCGAGTAAATAAACATAATCGCTAGGGCATAGAACAGATACGGATGGGGCTAGTACAGTTAATGGAACTTGTACGACTCAGAGCTACCTGCTAGAGTTTAATTGCCGCCTTAGTACTGGCCTTAGATCTCGCTAGTTATCCCAACGAGCACGCTAAACAGTCTACACTTGGCTTGGTAGGCTCCCGCGTCGATCTACGAGTCAGATGAAGCCTTCTTCATAGCAACAGGTGGCAGCTAAATTATCTCGACTTAGCTGCAGGTGCTCGATCTGGATCTTTCGACTCCAAGCGCGCCCGTGTGGACAACATTGACCGGCATAACCACATACTTTAATTTTACGGAGTTTGTGGTTACCGGATTGGAGCCCAACACGTATTACACCTTCAGAGCTAGGTCCCTCAACGAGCATGGCTGGTCATCGACCTGGAATGATAATTAAACTCAAGTAATGGCGGAGTGGGACGAAAACTCCTATCTAAGAGTCATAACTGCGATTAGACCTGAGCAACCAGCCTCAGTAACAACATCCCTCGTGAACCTGAACGTGCGACTGTCTTGGACACATCCCTTCAACAATTACCAAGATATTTAAAGGTACGAAATTTAGATCAAGGACCAAGCAGACAACTACCACTATGTGCTCACAAGCTGCGATGGTGACCTCTTCACTCAAGCGAAGAGCAACGAGCTACTAGACTGTGATATCTCTGTAAAGGAGGTCCTTTTGAAGGCGCCTTTCTCCTACTCGTTTGACTAGCTTGTCGTTGCGAGAGTGCGCGCTTACAACAGTAGGGGCTGGTCGCACTACTCTGCCGATAATAGTGAGGGTGTTCGCATCTAAACGGAACCTAGATTCATGTCAGTGCCCGAAAGAGACGACCAAACGAATACGTAGATGATCGTCGTCAATTGGTAGCCAATCGCAGCGCCTGAGAACGGTAACTCCGATGTTCTCTCGTATAGTTTAGAATACGATGCTGGCACAAACGGGGAGGTTTGGGAAACACTTATTGGTTATTTGGCTGACTACACCGGCACCCAGATGCAAGTGACGAGCAGGATTCAAAGAGGCGTTACTTTTATCTTCCGCTTGCGTGCTAAGAACATCTGGGGCTGGGGTGTATACTCTGAGCCATTTGCTATCTTGGCTGCTCGAAAGCCACTCTAAGTCGAATCGTTAGTGGCCTCATTTCAGTAAGATGACGGCAATTACCGAATTGACTGGATTGCTGCTGATGATCAAGGTTCTGCTCTCGACTTGACTATTGTAGAAATTTGGAGCAAATCTAAATCCTCCTGGATCGTATAACCTGATCTCAACCCAAGCCAGATCCATTACGAGATATCAGTTGCCAAGCTTGCCTCTGCTGAGTATGCTTACGAGCAAGATGACGAGATTGTTGTCCGTGTTAAAAGCTCTAATCAATTCGGTTTTAGTGACTACACACAGACGGATTCCCAACAGTCCAACGCAATAGTTATGAGAGGATTGCCAGGACAGATGCAATCTGTGACCAGAAATGCTCAAACTGACTTTAATGAGATCGTTATTGACTGGGTTGCCCTTGCTCCTAGCATGGATGGCAACTCAGCGATCCTTGGCTATAATGTCCAGTGGAAGCTAGCATCTTAGAGTGATGGTGTTTGGGCTGATCTGATTCTGCCAGAGTCTTAGTTTACTCAATTATAGACAAGAGCTGTTGACAACTTGGTCAAGGGCGAGTACTATGAGTTTAGAATCAGAGCCAGGAATATCTATGGATTTGGGCCTTATTCTGAGCCAACTGCAATTATTGCAGCAACGACGCCATCATAGCCTCACATTGCGGAAACTCAGACGATTATGACCTATGTGCGCATAACTTTTGAGATACCAGATGATAATGGGTCCCCAATTACAGCCTACCATGTGCAAATTTTGAAGGCAGATGGTGAATTCAGCACCAGTAACGACTGTGACACAAGTTTAAACCAAGTTGGCACAAAATGGCAATGCGAAGTCTCATTCGCTGAACTCAGAGCTTAACCTTTCTGGTTGTCTTTTGACACTTTGGTGCAGGTAAGAATACGCGCTGTAAACAGTATCGGTACTGGTTTGTTCAGTCAGCTCAACACGGCTGCTGAAACGCAGGAGCTTCGTGCCAGTTTTATTGAGACTGAGCCAGATGAAGTGGTCGGATTGAAGTTTGATCCAGTGATTTCATCAGTAAAACAGCTGGCGATAAGCTGGCCGCACTTGCTAACACATGAGCAAACTGGTGGATCTCCCGTCCTAAATTACAAGATCCGCTTCAACCAAGGCTCCCTAATAAACCGCTGGGTCGACATCGACATCATCCCAGCTTCCCCCGCGCCAAACTACCTAATCGTAGGTCTCTCCCCAGGTGAAGATTACCAAATCGCTATCTAAGCAGAGAACATCCACGGTTTCTCAAAGAACTCCCCCGCTAACATTTTCACTGAGAGAGCAGCTAGTCAACCTAACTAACCCTTACCGGTTGTAGTTAAGAATTATAGCACTATGATCGAGCTCCAATGGCAAGCGCCCTCAAACAATCATCGACCCATCACTCTATTTGAAGTGTGGGTACGCGATCTTAAAGCAGCAATAAAGCCATAAGGTGAGTTAGTGTTTGTGCAGGTGTGCAAGGGCGAGTGGCTCGAGTGCAGGATCTAGAGTCAGTTCTTTTTGGAGATGGGCTATGGTTAAGGAGACTTGCCACTTGCTAAGGTAAGAGCAGCTAACTCACGCGGTTTCAGCGTCTTTAGCAATATCAATTCAGTAGGCGCTCTCATACAAATTGTCCCTCATTAAATGAATCCGGCAACAAGAAATCCAGCCACAACTCAGGACATGATCGTGATAGATTGGTAAACTTTAACCGCACCTCAAAACGGTGACTCAGAGATAATCGCCTACCACTTGCAATGGCTTTATCAGGGCACTTGGTAGACACTCTACGGTGACATGCCAGGCGAAACAAAAACTTAATTTACACTGACGACTAATATTTAGAGAGGACTTTCCTATGACTTCAAACTGAGAGCAGAAAATATATTCGGTCGAGGCTCCTTTTCTAAGGTCACAACAATCAAAGCGGCCGGCATTCCCTACACAATCTAATCAGCACCTGTTACCACTATCAATTCAGATGGCTCTGTTCAGATTGCCTGGCAGGCACCTGACGACAACAGTGAGCATATCACGCACTATGAGGTTGAAATCGCTGACACAACCGGCTCTCTAACATTCCCGCAGCTAGAATATTGCTCGGATGAAAAAACTGAAGACCGAAGTTGCTCAATCCCGATGCAAACTCTGGTCAGTACACCATTCAGTCTTCAATTTGATCAGCTTGTCAGTGCGAAAGTCAGAGCTGTAAATATGTATGGCAAGGGAGGGTGGAGCTCACTGAACTCTGTTGGCGCACGAATTAGGTAGAGGCCTATGAAGATGGGTCCTTTGAGCGTTGCCAAGAAGACTGAGAGCGAGATTACGCTAGCCTGGAGTGAACTGAGTGGATTGGCGACTGGTAACTCTGCGTTGACGGCTTATACTTTGTACTGGGATGACAACAGTGGCGTTGTCAACTCTATGCTCGTTAGAGATCTTGTGACAAGTTATCACGTGTAAGGAACAACAGGTGGTCTACTCTACAAGTTCATGGTAACAGCTACAAACATCTACGGTGAAGGTGAAGGGTCAGACACACTTGAACAGTTGGCCTCTGACGTGCCCGACTAGATGGAAATTGCTCAGACCAGCATCATCGGTACGGACCTATTGATATAATGGAGTGCTCCTTTTAATAACAATGAAGCCGTCCTTGAATACGACATTATTATTTTAGCATCGACCGGTGCATACGTGCGTGCTGAGGAGGATTGTAGTGGTTAAGATCCCCTGCTGACTTCATGCAAGATCGATATGTTGAAGGCTATTTAGTTGACGGGGCTTTCAAGGGGATAATTGATTCCAGTTCGTGTCCGCGCAAGAAATATCAATGGTTGGTAGCCATTTAGCCAATAAAATGTCGTGGGTGCTGTGATCGAGTCCGTGCCAGATGGTGTCACCTCGCTGAGGTATGACCAATACTCCTCCAAAAACACTTTCATCGACCTTGAGTGGCACTTTATTGAACCAGCCAACAATGGCGGCTCTTAAGTTCTAGGCTATAAGGTCTACGTTAAAATAGAGGGAGTTTGGACCATATTCGACTACGATTAATTCACCAAGACTGCTAAAATTACAGGTCTCACAGGTGGAAACAACTATTTTATCAAGATCGGCGCTTACAATAAGTATGGAATTGGATTGTTAGTACCTTCACCAGAGTTAGGCTTTACTACTGGGTAAGAACCTGACTCTCCCTAGGATATTGTAGTAGCTATTTCAGGTAACTATGCTTCGATAACCTGGAAGGCACCTTTCGCGAACTACTCTCCAATAACAGGCTACTACGTTTATATCTAATCCAGATCGGGAGAGTTCATAGATGCAACACTGCACTGCAGTGAGGTTAGCTCCAATTCAGCTGATAAGTTCAACAAACCAAACGTTAAAGTGACTTAATGCCAGATCGAGCTTGCAACTCTGCGCTCTGAGTTCTCTCTAGTTTATGGTGATTAAATTTACGCTAAAATTGAGGCTGTCAATGACAGAGGTAAGTCTAAAAAAGCTTTAAATTCAGTTGCGCCAATGATGGAGGATATACCTCGCTAGATGGATCCAATCACACAAGGTGCCGACACAACTAACAATGTGCTTCACTTGGTGTGGACGATGCCCATTGATGCTGGGGCACCGATAGTCGGCTACCTCGTTAAGTATAAGCTAGTTGAAGAGACTAGCTATCAAGAGCTCCTCTCTAACTACAACCAGCTGAGCTACAAGATTACTCAGGATGTGATTGAAGGTGCTTCATACATGTTCATTGCGAAAGCTGTTAATAAATGGGGCCTCGCAGAGAGATGGTCTGAGCCCATGACGATTCTGGCTGCTACTGTCCCACAGACAGTCACTGGAGTTTCATCGATGATCGAACCGTTAACTGGTGGCTTTTAGGTCACTTGGACAGCACCTCATCACCGAGGCAGTCCTATAACTGAGTTTAATTTGCAGATTGGCACAAGTAGTGGCACATACGAAATAGTTGCTATCTGTACTGGTATCGACTTGTCTTGTATAATCCCCATGAACTCACTATGGATCGCGCCATACTCACTAGTCTTTAAAGACCAAATCAATGTTCAAGTCTCAGCGTCAAACTCGATAGGCTAGGGTCAATGGTCACAAACCCACTCCGACACCACTGTCAGAGTTGTGCCAGGCGCAATGCTTCCCGTCACCAGAGGAGCACTGACGACAGAAACTCAAATCCATATCGAGTGGCCAGCACTCACCTCCCTCGAAGACACAGGCAACTCAACAGTGACTGCCTACCAAATTCTGTGGGGAATAGGCTAAGATCCTGTCGATGTGATCGCAAGTGAAGCATTCGAGTTATCGCACGTCTACATTGGACTGCAGTCTGCAACTAATTTCCATTTCTAGGTCAGGGCGAAGAACATCTATGGATATGGCCCTCTCTCCAGTGTGTCAATCGTGAGAACTAGCGATGTGCCCGATACACTTAACCCAGTGATTACACTGTCTGTCCTCTCCGCATTCGTTCTCTCGTGGGAGACGCCTTCAAACGGTGGCGAGACAATCGATTACTATCAACCAGAAATCCTGACGCCCCAAAATGTCTTCGTACAAGATGCGACATGCACTGGTGCACTAAACTTTGGCTAGAGCTGCGTGTTCAATCATATGTATTTGATAGAGACTTACGGATTCAAGGTTGGTGATATCGTCAAAGCACGTGTTCGGGCCCATAACAAGAATGGCTGGGGCGCTTTCTCACAACCTAATACGGGCTCTGCGTTCATCATGGCTAAGCCTGCAAAGATGAAAGCACCTATTGAAGGATCCTCAACAACTTTCGATCGAATTGAGGTCATTTGGACTGAGTTGACTTCATTGGTTGAAACTGGCGGCACCTACACAATAGTATCCTATCACTTATAAATGAGCTCAGCTCCAGGTGAGTGGGTTGACATCGTTGGAATGCCGGCAGTCTACCTTGGACTCACATACATAAAGGCTGGCTTGGTGACAGGCACCGATTATAAGTTCCGAGTTCGCGCTTCTAACTCCTTCGGCTGGGGTCCCTACTCAGACGAAGTCACGATTAGAGCTGATGAGGTTCCCGCATAGATCACGCCTGTAATTACCTCAGCTGATTCAATTTACTGTAAGATTGCGTGGAACTTGCCGTCAACAGATAATGGATCACCCATCGTGGAGTATCGTCTTAAGATTCTGCAGTCGGATGGAGTTACCTACAGTCAGAGTGCGACTTTTAACGGCCTAGACTATGAAATTTTGAATAGCAACGAGCCCTATTTCCTCATACCCTTCACATAGTTGAGGTAGTTGCCCTACCTTTTATAGTAGGGCACAATAATCAAGGCTACTGTCGAAGCGAGAAATATCGAAGGCTGGAGTCCTGCCTCGAACCCCAATACAGACGGTGTTAGTGTTTAATAAGAGCCACATCAAATGTCTTTGCCAAGGAGTATCATAACAGAGACCTCCTAGTCATAGATTTCCGTCGAATGGAGTCAGCTGCCAGACTTAGAGTCGATGGGTGGTGCCGAAGTGACGAGCTACCACTTACAGTGGGATAGAGGCACCGATGGTAAGACCTGGTTCGATCTGCTTGGCTTCTAACCCTCATCACTTGCGCTTCAAACAACAGTAACAACTGAAGTGGTTGGTGGCGTTGTTTACATGTTCAGAGTGAGAGCGAGAAACGTGCATGGATGGTCAAAATAATACTCGAAAATTGCAGCTATAAAAGCTGCCTAAGTGCCAGACCAAATGGCAACTGTTGTTACTTCAATCGATTAGGCTACTGGCGGCATTAGAATTGATTGGACTAAACCACATGATGGCTATCAGCAGATCACTAGCTACGTGATTGAGATCTAGTCAAACAACTTGGACTGGTTTGAAGAAATTACTCATTGTGGTGGCAGCGATCCTCTAGCTACTTTCTGTCTCATTCCGATGGATACACTTTATGAACCTCCTTATTCATTACCCTTCCAAAAGCTTGTCAAAGTAAGAGCGACTGCAATCAATAGCTATGGCAAATCTATAAATCCATCAGAATCAAACACTGCTGGTGTTTAAATTAAGAGACGGCCTGATAAGATGGACCTATTGAGTGAGGTAATCAGTACAGAGAACACGATTGAGATTAGTTGGAGTGAGCTCTATGGCGATGCAACTGGCAACTCTCTTATCCTGTCCTATAATCTCTACTGGGATGAAGGCAGCTCTGCATTGGAGATAGAACTCTGTGACACGCTGGTGACCTCCTTTGTGGTGACTGGCCTGACAGGTGGCATTGATTATCAGTTTAAAGTGCGCGCGCGTAACATTTATGGATATGGAGATTTCTCTGATGTCTTTGTGGTTGAAGCATCTGATCTTCCAGGCAAGCCTACCATACCAACGGTCAGTCTCAGTGGCACATAAGTTGTCATAATTTGGGAAGCACCAGTGTCACATTTTGCTCCTATAGAGAAATATGAAATTCTTTTCAAGCGAGCCGACAATTAATACGTTCCTTACACGCTAAGATGCGATGGAAACCGTGTAGAGATCGTCTCTGCCACAAGTTGTGCAGTGCCGATGCTTGAAATGGCACCATTTACTGATTTGCAAACCAATCAGCTAATTCAGGTCAAGCTTCGCGCTTACAATACGAATGGCTGGGGCGCATACAGCGAACCAAACATCATCGGGTAGGTGCTCGAGACGCTACCACTGTAGATTGACCCTGTAACGATTTCATTCAATGATGTCACAAACAATCAGATCATAGTAAGATGGTAGGATCCTCCAATGTCTAAAGTCACCGGTGGCGATGAAGTTCCAATCCTTGTCTACATGATTGAGTTCGCTGTTTAAGGTGGTTCATTCGCTAGACTTGCAACGGTTAAATTCGGTACCAATAGTTACACTCATAGTGCGCTAGTTGGTGGTCTCACCTACTCGTATAAGATCAAGGCTGCTAATAAGTATGGTGAGTCAGTGGAGTTCTCCACGCAAGCCGCCATGCAGACTGGATAAGCACCAGAGAGAGTAGCAGCTCCCAGTACACGAATCTCAGACATCTACGTGAGGATAGAGTGGTAGGCACCATACAATAATCACTTGCCAATAATCGCTTACAAAGTGCTACTGAAAGTTGCTGATGGTACTTTCAGTGAATAAAGTGACCTTTGCGACGGCTCAGATCCAATCGCGCTCAGTGGTTTGTTCTGTACAATAAAGATGTCGGAGTTTTGGATGCCTAGATTCAACAACAGAGTCGGTGATATCGTTGTTGCTAAAATAATTGCTATCAACGAGCGAGGCTCAAGCATTCCTTCACTCTAGAATACTGATGGTGCACTTGTGTAAGTTGTTCCCTCTAGGATGGCTACGCCGACACGTGGTGATGACACAAGTGCCTCACAAATTCAGATTGACTGGGTAGCACCTTTCGATGGTGATTCACCGATAACATCCTACGAGTTAATCAGACTAGGTGTCGATGGTATCACTTGGAAGTCTGAAATAGGAACAGACTAAATGGGAAGTTATTTGGGACTTTCGTATACTTTGACTAATTAAATTCTTGCTGGCCAAACATATAGATTTAGAATCCGAGCAAAAAATAAGTGGGGCTGGGGTGAATTTTCAACCCCTCCTTTACAGGTCTTAGCAGCATTCGTACCCTACCGTGTCGAACTGCCTGCGACATCGATCGATGTATTAACAGGCGGTGTTAAGATAGCATGGCTGGCACCCTATCCGAACGGAGCCACAATCACAGCATACTATATCGAGATCAAAGATAACAGCGGCAACTGGCAATCAACCCCAGAATGTGACGGCATCACTGCTCAAGTCATCGCTTCACTGTCATGTGTGGTCTCGATGGATACGCTGAGCTTGAGTTATGGGCTGGCATTTGATTAAATCGTTATCGTAAGAATTTCAGCTCAGAACATCATGGGTCAAGGTGCATGGAGTCAATCGAACACATCTGGTGCTAAAATAAGGCAAAGACCCACGAAGATGACTCAAGTCAGCAAAAACAGTCAACTATCTACTGAAACAAGTCTTCTCATTCAATGGCAGGCACTCACAAGCACTCTGGATACTGGAAACTCTGCTATCTTGGCATATGAGGTGTATTGGGATGCAGCAACTGGTATTACCAATATTCTGCTGCATGATAGTGTGGCAGTAACTTCTTAAATAGAAAGTCTTTTACCAGGACAGAGCTACTAATTTAAAGTAAGGGCGCGAAATATCTACGGGTATGGTCCCTTCAGTGACATTTCATTATTGATTCCTGATGATGTGCCGGCCACGATGGATGCACCTTTAACGACACTTGTCTATCCTACCGTTCAACTCAGATTTAAGTCTCCCTTCAATAATGGAAGAGTAGTGACTGCGTTCTAAGTTCAGATCTTTTCCCACATTCTAAATGATTTCGTTGAGAATACAGCTGTCTGTGATGGTGCATCCGCAAGCGTCATCTTAGCATCTGGTTGTGATATCGCGATGCCTACTTTGATTTCGACTTATGGCTACCAACGCTCATAATTGATCCTGGCGAGGGTTAGAGCTCTTAACCAAGTAGGCTGGAGCACTTACAGTACTCAAAATAGTGCTGGTGTATTTGTGTAAACTATACCTACGTTTATGCATGCGCCTGAAGTAATCTTCGATTAATTAACAGATTAGTCGGTATACCTTGTGTGGTAGCCTATAATAATAGATTTGCATACGGGAGCTCTACCCATAATCTCATACTCGCTTGAGTGGGACCAAGCCACAGGTGAATGGTAATCGCTCGTCGGCTATTAGGAAGACTCTTTGAGCGAGGAGCTTTTCTTCAGGGTCAGCAGCGGGGTCAATGAGGGTTTGCTATACTCGTTTAGGTTACGTGCTAAAAACCAGCATGGCTGGGGACCATACAGCTAGATCGTGCAGACTATTCCCTGCACAAACCCTGAAAAGATGAATCCGGTGACAATGACAATCGAAAACATCTACGTGAAGATCAGTTGGACTGAGCCATCGGCCAACGGAGCTCAAATCACAAACTACAGAGTTTTAATCCTTGCGAACGACCAAATGACCTGGCAGGAGTCTTTGCAGTGTGACAGTGCGGACCCGATGCTTGTTTCAGACTTAGAGTGTTTCGTGCCAATGGAGGAATTAACCGGTCCTCGTTTCTCACTTGGCTACAATCAATTTATTAAGGCTAAAGTTCAGGCCAGGAACTATAGAGGATGGGGTAAGCTCTCTGACACCAACACTGTCGGCGTTTACAGCGAAGTAGTGCCACAAGCCGTGCGATAGCCGACCAATGGACTTCTCACTACGGAGACAGAGATTGAGATTGAGTGGCCCCACCTGGAAACTAAAGCAGAGAAAGGCGGCCAAACGTGCACAATCCTCTCGTATGATCTGTAGTGGGATAGTGGGACGGGGGCTCCGTGGACCGATCTAGCAGGTGTCTTCAATATTTATACTGCCAATGAGTACTTGCAGACATTTAATATTACATCAGGAGTAACCTACCAGTTTAGAGTCAGAGCCAGGAATAAACATGGCTGGGGCTAATTCAGTGAGCCGGTATCGATTCTTGCCGCAGTTGTGCCTGCAGCCAGTCTTGTGACGAAATCTGAGCATAGCGACCTTACAGTTAAGTTATCTTGGTCACTACCAGAGTAAAGAGGTGCTAACGTTTAAAAATACCAGATTTTGATCAAGAACGACAGTGGTGACTATCTCGAGTCAACTTAATGTGATGGATCCCAGGCTTTGGTCGTCAAATCTAGAACTTGCTTCGTTGAGTACAAACACTTGCGTGTGACTTTCGGTCTGCAATTATTGGACGAGATTCTTTTCCAAGTACGCGCCTACAATGTAAAAGGTTGGGGTTAGTACAGCCTAGACAACACAATCGTTAGTTTAGTACGGACTGAGCCCTTATCACCTCTGACTAGAGTGGTGGAGGGCAATCGAACCGACGATAGCTAGATCCATATTCAGTGGCAGCCAGTCTTAGACCCACAGACAGGTCTCGATACCGTGACCTCCTATGAGGTGTACTGGAATGATGGCGGTGATGTGGATGGTCAAGAAAGGATCCTCTTCAATTTCGAAGACTTTGACTGGGTCTTACTAGTCAAGCAAGACTCAGCTGACTTCACGTTCGACTACGTGATTGACACTGGCATCATTCGCTCCTACTACTATAAGTTCTGGTACTTGGCGATTAACTAGCATGGTGTCGGTGCAAGATCTGAGTCCACAGAGATACAGGCTTCAGCTAAGCCAACCCAACTCAAGACAGTCATCACTACGAACAGCAACACCATGCTATAGATTAAGTGGGCTGAAACTCCGGATGATCATGGAACTCCAGTAACTAGTTACACGGTCTATTTGAGGCAAAGCGATGGAGTGTTTAGTACGGTTAGCTCGTGTAATGGGGCTGATTTGATCGTTTTTAATGCTAAATAGTGCTAGGTTGAAATGTAGGATCTTAGAAAGGCACCGTTCAATCTACCCCTCGGTTCGATAATCGCAGTCAAAATAGTAGCAACAAACCGTAAAGGAACCTCAACTGATTCTGATTTGAATAAAAGTGGTGCCATAGTGTAAAACACGCCACAAGTAGCTCCTTAACTCATCAGGAACATCCTTACCGACGCAACTAATGTTGCATTTGACTGGCAGGAACTACCTGTAGGCTCAAGTCAAGGCTTCGAGTCAGTTGATGGCTATAAGCTTTGGTGGGACGATAGCGGCACCTTCCAGTTGAGAGTCACAGTGGCAAGCGCAGATATCACGAGCTATCAAGAGAGTGACGTCGTCCTAGGCAAGATCTACCAGTGGAAGATCTCAGCTTATAACGTGTACGGGGATGGTCCACTCTCAGAACCGCTGACAATAACGCCAGCTAGGATTCCTGATGCACCTTTTGGAATTGTTATGGTGACATCTGATTAGCTTCACATTACGATTACGTGGCAGGAGGCTTACAACGGCGGTAATCAGGTGAAGCTGTGGCGCATCTATTGGGATCAAGGCACGGGAATCTGGACTTAATCTACTCCGTACACAGTGACTTATCCTCAAATGTCCTACACGAAGACTGGCTTGGAAGCAGGCGTCTTCTATAAATTCAAAGTCTCAGCTGTAAATGACATCGGTGAGAGCCCTTAGTCCCCAGAATCCCCAGGCATAATCGCAGCACTAGTTCCTTTGAAGCCTCTTCTAGTTTCACAAGTCACTGCGGATCAAACCACCATCACGATTTAGTGGGCGCAGCCATCGGACTCACGCGGCTCACCCGTCCAGTACTACCATGTGTATATGGATGGCTTTAAGATGAGCCCTGAATAAGGTGTTGCTTCATTAACGTGGTCTCAAACTGAAAACATCGAGACTGGGTTCCTGCATGTTTTCTAAGTGACAGCGGTCAATGGTAGGGGTGAAAGTGACAAATCTGACCCTATTAATATATATGCGGCAACGATACCCTCCATACCGATTAGTCTCTCTAAAGTAGCAGCGGGTGGAACTTTTATCTCGATTTAATGGCAAGAGCCGATTTCTAATGGTGGCTCCCCAATAGTTGATTATCAGGTGTTTTGGGATTCAGGACAAAGAAATGGCATTTTTGATATGCTATAGTCATCAACTGGCAACACGCGAGAGTTTACCTAAACTGCGGGTATAGCAGTCGGTCACCATTACGAATTCAAGATTAAAGCCAAGAACGTAGTGGGTATCAGTGATTTCTCACCTAAACTACTTGTGGTTGCTGCGAAAGTACCCGATGCGCCAGGCAAACCAGCTAAGTTCACTGCCTCGACCACTAGCATTGAGATCAGGTGGAATGAACCGGTTTAAGATGGTGGCTCTGCTGTGACGAATTACACTGTGTGGTGGGATGAAGGTCGCGGCACAAACCAGTTCGTTTAGATTGGCACTAAAGATGCCTATCAAACATTCACTGTTGACAAAGACGTGTCAGCTCACTTCAAAGGAGGCTCTTGGTATTTATTCAGGGTGGCTGCGGTCAATATTGTTGGACAGGGTGCTTACACGTAGTCAGAGGCGATCCTGGCAGCTGAAGTACCCAATGCGCCACTTATGCTGACCCTAGTCGACCAAACTCCGACTTCGATAACGATTAGATGGACTGCCCCTTATGATGGTGGTTCACCAATCCGAGACTATCTCGTCTATCAGGATCAGACAATAGGCTCCTATGTTCAAGTTAGCCCATCTGTTGGCTCTCCATACATCCTGGAGTATACGATGACTCAGGCGGCACACGGACTACAGACAGGTAAAATCTACGCGTTCAAGGTCACTGCGATCAATGATGTCGGTGAAAGTTAGCAATCGGTGAGGCTTGCAGACATAATGGCTGCGCAGTTGCCAACACCGCCTTAAGACCCACAACAGGTATAGAGCACATAGAGCACCATCACATTTGAGTGGTTTGACCCTGAAGACGATGGCGGCACACCTATACTTGACTTTGAGATCTATTGGAATCAGGGTGTTAAGGATGCTCCATTCATTTTGCTTTAAGGCTCAACACTCGGTATGAACATCTATTTCTAGTAGAGTGGTCTGACTGCGGGTACATACTACATGTATAAGTTACGTGCAAGAAATTACATCGGATTGAGTCCGTACAGTCGTGCCATACGTATCATAGCTGCTAACTCACCCCAAAAACCAATCAACATCAGACGAATAACATCCTCGGTAAGCTCGGTCACATTCGCCTGGGATGTTAACCCTGATAACGGCGGCACCCCTGTGAGGGACTATCTTGTGTACTGGGATCAAGGTGACTTACAGGCCTAGGTTGACACTTTTGTGCAAGCTGATAACACAGCCTACCTCACAAGATAGCACACCGAGACTGGCTTGACCATTGGACAGTATTATCGCTTCTATGTGATTGCCAGAAATGATGCCGGTCTCTCTGACAAATCCTCAATCATTAGGCTTGTTGCGGCTGATGTTTACTCAGAGCCTCTAAATTTCCGCACAACGTACCAAGACGAAATGACGATCATTTAAGAGTGGTCTAAACCAACCGCTATCGTCGGTGCACCGATTCTTAGCTACACAGTGGAGCAGTATGTAGACTCAGTCTGGGAGGTGGTCGGTATGACAACAGATAGTAAATTCACCAAAAATACTGGACTCATCACAGGCTCAGTCTACAAATTCAGAGTTCGTGCTGAAAATGAGGCCGGAGCCGGCCGTTACAGCTACGTGAATACTGTAATCGCAGCCAGAGTTCCTAGCACTCCCTCTGCTTTCACTCTGCTTGATCAGACACCTACAACAATAGACTTCGGATGGGTTGAACCATATAACGGCGGTTCTCAAATAACCTACTACAAGATCTATTGGGATGCAGGTTTAAGCACAGCATCGTTTAGCCTCTTGGCTTTCACTGTGGGTCCGGACACCTAATTCGTGCTGAATAGTGGGCTGACAACTGGGGTTTTCTACCAGTTTAAGGTTGTTGCTGTGAACGATGTTGGAGACAGTGAAATGTCTGAATCTCATCGTTATATCGCAGCAGCGATGCCTTCACAACCCGGCAAACCATATGCAACATCGACATCTACGGTCAAGATAGATGTGGCCTGGACTGCTTCTGATGCCAACGGCAGCCCAATTACCCTCTATTATGTGTACTAGTCAGAGAACTCGGGTGCTTATGTATTGAAAGGAAGTTCGGCGACTAACGCTTTCCAAGCTACTGGTCTGAGTATGGGAAGCAACTTTAAATTCTAGGTTGTTGCAATAAATGCTGCTGGCTCAGGATAGATATCTGAAGAGTCTGATTTCTTGATTGCAGCGACTGTTCCAGACAAGCCAACCTTGCTAACTAGAATTTCGGCAGATAGAACCAAGATTACTATCGGGTGGTAAGCGCCGCTTTATAACGGCGGCACTCCAGTTTAGAGCTATAAAATTATGTGGGATGCTGCATCGAGCGGTGCTTTCTTTGAGGAGGTTGCCAGCGCAGCATTTAATTTCCTAATCTATACGTAGGACACTGATATTGTGAAAAGTTAGCCTTACTAATTTAAAGTGATCGCTCAGAACGCGATAGGTGACTCAGAGGCGAGTGAACCACTAATTGTCATATCTTCTGATTTCCCTAAAGCGCCTGAAAAACCAACTCTAGTTCTGTAATCACCTTTGGCGATAACTATTAAATGGGCTAAGACAGATGATGGCGGTATGCCGATCTTAGGATACTAGGTCCACTGGGATGGTTTGTCACCCGGATCAGGCACATTCACCTCTTACGCAACAACAGATGCAGACACTCAAATTTAGATGATTACAACTGGAATTACACCAGGCGTCGCTTATAAATTCAGAGTTCTCGCTTTCAACGTTGTCGGCAGTGGCTCTCTTAGTGAATCTTTGACAGTGAAAGCTGCTCAACAGCCAGATGCACCTGATAAACCCTCTCTTTTACTGTAAACACCCAATTCAATCCAGATTACTTGGATTGAGCCTGATGCCCAATACGATACCATTAGTGACTATAGGGTGTATTGGGACTTTGGTAACGGCGGTAATTGGTTTGTGCTCTTAACTGCTACAACTTCTGGTCAGCGCTAATGGACCTAATCATAACTCAAATCAGGTGTTTACTACCAGTTCAAGGTTTCATCAGTTAATTCGATTGGTGAGTCAGATTAATCAGTGGCCGTTAACTTGATTGCTGCAACTGTGCCAGATAGTCCTGGCCAGCCCACGATGTTGGAGTCTGATAAGAGCTTCGTTACGATTGGGTGGACCATTGCTTATAATGGTGGAGATGATATCGATGATTATGAGGTCGATTGGAAGATTGACACAAACGACGTCTACAGCGTTATAAAGTCAACTAACAATCTTAATTACTTTAAGGTGGGAGGCCTCCAAAAAGGTAGACTCTATCACTTTAGGGTCAGGGCAAGAAACGATGTCGGCTTGAGTGAAAGCACGACATAGTCTGTCTTTATGGCGGCGAGGGTACCTGATGTGCCAGCAAGTCCAGTCAAGGTAACCGCGGACCAAACTCAGATCACCATCCAATGGTAAGCTCCCACCGATGATGGAGGCAGCCCACTCATCGGCTATAAGGTTCAGTGGAACACAGGTGGCGAGGCTGACATTTTCTAAGATGTTTTCTTGTGTGACGAGACTGTTTTGAGTTACAAGAGGGATCAACTGGATCCCTACGCTGGGCTTCCATTCAAATTTAGAGTGCTTGCCTTAAATTATATCGGATACTCTGAGCCATCAGGATCCATTAGGATACTGACGGCGGAGGTGCCTGGAATGCCTGATTCACCTGAGCGCGTCGCATCAGACAAGACTTTTATTACGATCAGGTGGCAAGCACCCTCTTACACAGGCGGTGTGGTAATCGAAGCATACGATGTTTATGTCAAACCTGAGGGCGGCTCATTCGTATCACTGCTTACATTGACCGACTTGAGTGATCTTGTGTACACCTAACAAATCCCTTAACAGAATATCGGTAAGGTTTACCAGTTCAGAATCTCAGCTACCAACGAGGTTGGTGAGAGTCTTCGCTCAGAGTTCTTAAGTGTAATCGTGGGCACAGTACCAGGAACACCACAATCCTTAACGAAGGTGAGTGCTGACATAGGTCAGATTACCTTTAGCTGGCAACCGCCTAGTGACGATGGTGGAACTCCAATCACAGACTACATTGTGTACTGGGATCGTGGACAAGGCGCAGCGATGACTTTGCTCAAGTAATCAGTTGGTGGCCCCTTAACTGTGTTCTCAACGCAGGGTACAATCACAGCACTGGACTTAATAGATGGCTTACTTTACAAATTCTAAGTTTACGCAGTGAATAGAATCGGTGTTGGAGCTGCATCATCAGAGGTACAAATATATGCCGCTAAAGTTCCTGAGGCACCTGCAGCACCGACGCTTATCTCTCAATCTGCCACCGAAATTACAATTGCGTGGGCAGATATATCCGGGCGCAGATTGCAAGAGAGTGTGACTGCTAGGAATGGCGGCTCTCCTATCTTGGACTATAAACTCTTGTGGGACAATCCGGAAGACGACCAAGAATTCATCGTCCTAGCAGAAAATACTCTGCCTAGCTACACTTACACTGTGAGAAATTTGACACCTGGACTCAAATACCGATTCCGTGTCGTCGCAATCAACATAATCGGCGAGTCAGAACAGTCCGTCACTGCGACCTTCTTCGCATCTTCTTTCGCGCTTGCACCCAGCAGACCAACTGTGGTAGGGAGGACAGACATTCCCACGCTGACGATTCAGTGGACTGCCCCCACCTATAATGGTGGCTCTACAATTCAAGACTATAACATCTTTGTTGATGGTGTGAAGACGGGTTCTGTCTCTGGAAACACTTTCGTTTACACCGAGACAGCACCAGCTCTAAAGATCGGAACAAACCAAAC
>Ga0194118_10001278_pt1 | contig 36950 bp, 26 predicted proteins | sample TA2MahsurfametaG_2_FD_148662 | JGI IMG/M metagenome (GOLD analysis project Ga0194118, IMG submission 148662) | Freshwater microbial communities from Lake Tanganyika, Tanzania - TA2015013 Mahale N5 surface | ecosystem: Environmental > Aquatic > Freshwater > Lake | place: Tanzania: Lake...
TGAATCATTGAAAATGTCGCCTCTCGAACAGCGCCGTCGCGAACGTCAACTTGCGAGAACAGCGGCTGGTGGCGAAGACGCGACAGAACAACCGGTTGGCGAATCCGAGCATACGGTGCTTGGTGCTGCTGCCACCGCCTCTGCCGCCCCCGCTATCCGAGAGAAATTGCGCACTATCCTCCTCGACGCTGACCAAATCCAAATTGGAGAAGAATTAGACGTCCTCGTTCAAACCGTTGATATTCCAGAAGAAAACCGCCGTTTTAATTTAGAAAAACAGTGTGATGACCTCCTGGACACCCTAATGTCAAATGTTCCTGCCTCTGAAAAGTCGCGCAGTGTCCTGGCGAATATTCAACGGATGGTTGTTCGTTTTCGTGAACTTCGCCGCTATTTCTCTCGTTTTGACTCGAACGGCAACCCTGCAATCCCGCCACCTAAGAGTGCTCTTTATCGTCCACTCGTGGAATCTCTAATGCGGATGGACCACGCGCTTCGTTGGATTCTTCCCATTGTAAAAACAAGAAAGGTCATCTACGATATCCCTATTGATGAGAGAACTGCTTCCGAGATGGACATAACGATCCGTTTAATTCAAGAAGAGCGAGAGACGGAAAATGAACTTCAACGACAATGGTATGACGGTTCACTCACATACGCGCAATATATGACAAATCTCTCAGCGCGTCATTTTACACCCAACACAGAACCACGGTATACACACGACCTGATTAGCACGCGTCAAGTCAACGAGAATATCACTGCGGTGATCGACAATTTGGACGATTTTTATTCCTCCGTCGTCAATGGAGAGGAAGTGAAACGCCGGCGGTTCGTCATCCAAAAATACAATTTGGGTCTTATGAAGGTGCGACCTTCACTCGCTACCGCTGCCACCGCCGCTGGTACAGCCGATGTCGAATCCACTGCCGTTCTGAAACGCACCACCGAGTTCACGAACCTCACCCCGAATGACCGTATAAACATCGTGGGGTTTATGACATTTCCGCAACCAGTTATGCAGTATTCACGAATTTCACTTCCTAGTATCAATATTCTTGATAAATGCGACTTGAATCTCAAACACGTCCATTATTGGGAAATGTTGCGCCAAATGATGTCGGTCACAACACACGACGTGACGGACTTGAATACGCCTCTCGATTTGAACGCACACGGCCTTCTTCGTGAAATCAAGCAATTCGTGCTCGAGCCAGAAGCCGTCGCTGCGTCCGCTGCCTCCCCCACGGACAAATACCGCAAGTTCTTAGAAGTGATATTACCGAAAACCCGCACGATTTTTGAAATGATGCGCCAGTATATTCACGGGCGCCTTACCCTCCAGGATGTCCTCGCTTTTATTGAACCGTTTCTAGTGTATCAAGAAGACTTAAATGTAAAGCAATACGATGAAATTGTAACATTTTTGTATGAACGCGTACTTGAATACAAACGGAATTATGCGACGAATTTCCGAAAGTTTGGCAGGTTGCGTGCGTTTCATTACAATGTGCGTTATATGGGTGTGTCAATGATATACAAACTCATTGTGAGTGGTCGGATGATGGATGCTGATGTATTTAAGGCGTATGGGTTTCAGGATATCCAGGTTCGGTCTGCTGGTGCTGGCAGCGGTGCCGCATTTGACGACCGTCAACGTCAACAAGCGAGAGGACGCGCGTATGCTGCTGGACTGGCCGAACAAACCGAGTATAATGACCAACTTCTCTCGCCGTCTGAACTTCTCTCGCGAATGCTTGCCGTGGATTATGCGAAGTTATATATGGACGCTGTCGCGATAACAACCACCGAACTCATCACACCATTTGATTTCAATCTCGTTCTGGGAGAACAAAGCCAGCAGCTTCGTGAAGCGGGGGCGATGCGTGGAGGCGCGCCGGGAGGAGCGGCAGCGGCAGCGGCATCGGCGTCGTCGTCGGAGTCGTCTCCTAAACGCTTCGGTCTTGTTCTTGCGAAGAACTACCCCAATGAAGAAGCCATCCAGGAAGACAATGACGCCGACCATCCGATTTATTTTGACAAGAAATATGACACTACCGATTATGCTTTCATTGAATCGTATCGCGACCAACAAGAGGGAATGAATTCAGCAGATTTCACGATGTTTTTGGCGGACGAACTCATCAAGAAGAAGAAAATGACATATGAAGAAGCGAAGAAGGAGGCGGAAGCGATTATGGTCGGTCCAGGAATGCGACCCGTCAATGATGGAGATTACGCCGTCGTAGAAGTGGAAGAATACGTAGAACCAGGTGCGGCGGGTGCGGCAGCGGCGACCGGTTCCGGCGAACTCGGTTCCGACGAACTCGGAACTACCGAAACCCAATTCCTGTATTATAAACGCGACAACGGCAAGTGGGTGCGTGATACCAGTATTCCCGCCATCATTCCAAGCAGCGACAGAAACTATTTTTGTAATGTAGACCGTGACTGTATTCCTTTGGCGGTTGAAGCAAGCCGAGATATGATGACACAAGCCGGCAACATCGGCGTCAGTGTCGGCGAGGGCGGCGCAACCGCAATGGCCGGCGTGACGAGCAAAGAAGGTGCCGACGCAATCAAGAAAGCGTTCCTCGATAAAATGAAGGCGGAATTTGACGTGAAGTATCAAGTGACACGAGAGAATTTTATGGAGTTTGTGAATAAAAAGTTCGAATATGACTTGAAAAATATCGCACGTATCAGCGAGATTCAGCATAAAGAGTTCTATAAGTATAACGACCGAAAATACAAACTTGGGTTTCAGGCTGCGGTCACCTCCACAACCACCGGATATGGAGACGCCACTGCCGACGCTGACGACGACGCATTGATTTCGCCAATGGAGGCATTGAAAGACAAGATTATCGCACAAACCGATTTCGTGAAGCGGCAATATGACCTAATGCAGTTTATCACAAGTTTTACGCGCAAAGCTAATGAAATAATGGATGAAAACCCCAATTGGTTATACTGTATAAAATCAAACGCGAAATTGCTGCCTTCTTTTTATGAAACGATTGCAGTCGCGTTTATTCAAGGCGGCACTGGTTCGAAATCGCTGTCTGTCGTGATTGACACCATTTGTAAAGAACGCGGCACCATTAGCGACGATGGCGAGGCGTGGGTGGACAAGTATAGCGGCGCGCTCATCAAGAAAATCGAACATGTCACGGAAGAAGGGTTTGATGAAGCCGGATTTCGCCTTGTTACGAGAGATATTATAGAAGCTGATTTGGGTGAAGGTATTCTCAACGTAGCGAAACCGGCAGCGACAGGTGCGGTAGCTACAGGAACCAGCAGCGGACTTCAAGGACTTAGTATCCTCGAAAAATACGACAGCCCCAATGCGCGCATCATTAATAATATAATCACCACGATGACTGGATATATGGGTATTGACCTTCACGAAGAACGTGAATTTATTATTCAGAATACACTCGCACTGCTTGAAACATCCGTCCCCTCCGAAGAAAAATACCGCGAGAGGTCGGAAAAAATGTTCCGAGAGAAAGGCAAGCATCTTCCACCCTATAAAGAGACATTCTTTCAAACCCTTCTTCTTCTCACACTCTCTTATCTCACGGTGGCGATTCAATGCGCGATTCCCACCCCGAAGACGCGCAAGACACACGCTGGATGTATCCGGTCATTTACAGGGTATCCCTTAGATGGCGACGGTGATGTCTCTGGAATGATGTATATCGCGTGTATCGCATACAAAATTAAGACGAGTATCGAACCCTGGAATACACTGAAATCATTCAAGAAAGAAGGCGATATTCTTGCCAAGATGAAGACACTTATTGATACGCTCATTGTTACAAAACCTCTTATCAAGGAGCGTCTACAGATGAAGCGGGATTATGTGCGACAAGGCGCGGCGGGCGGCGGTGGAGAAGCCATTCCCCAAGAACTCTCCGTCCTTCGCTGGTCACATTATATGCCACCGATGAAATCTCTCGACAATATGCCGACTCCTCAAAACGTCGCAGCAGATTTCACGAATCAACTCGTCACGGATATGAAACGCGGATACCACGGACAGCACGAGAAACTCGCCGTTCTTGAGAGTAAGTGCCAGTATTTCAGTCTATCTATTCAACAAATGATACACCATGTGGTCAAGAATAGTAGCCCACTCCTGCTGAATATGGCGAACGAACCTTTCCTGGAAAACGCTTGCTGTAATGAACCCGTCGACCGACGCAGTAAGCGCGTCATTGACTATTTTATGGAACGCGAGCAAAATATTCATCATCATAACCGGATTATTGGATTCCTGACAAAAACTGTGAGAGATATGGCGGTGATGACACGGGCAACAACAATTATCGATAACCGAAATACACGGTTTCAGTACCCGAATATTCCAGTCGAATTCAACGAACAGACCATCTATCGCGCGTTTATTCATTATTGCCGGATGAACCAACGAATCCACGAAAGTCTAAGCAGTGCGGCGAACCCAGGTGGTGGCGTTACCGCGAATCCTGTTGCCACTGCCGTCACGATGTTTCTACATCCGGCCCTCCGAGAGATTTGCCCACCACGTCCCCAAGACTGGAACCCAAGTGACATCCTTGAGGATAAAATTCGTAAATTGAAACGGGATTCCAGTATATTTGATGCGAGTAGTCTTGAACGTTTGATGAAAGCCGTCAACGGTCACAAAATGATAGATGCCGGGTATAAAACAGCGATTCGTCCACAAGAGAACACACATTTTCAACGATTTCAAGACGCAGTTATCTCATTGGAACGAAAAGCAACGACCACCGCGACGACCGCAGCACCCTCCGAACTTCGCACCCTTATTCTCGCCATTCTTCAATCCGCCTCTCCCGCGATGGTCCAAGAAGACACCGAAGAAATGCGTGACCTTAAGAACTATCTCCACACGAAGAACCGAGAGATGCGCGCGACCGTCATTGGGTTTCTTCAGCAGCACGGTAAACAAACGAAAGGCAAGTTCCGAGAGATTGAGCGTATTGTAGATACCATCCTGGAATTTGAAATAAATAAAAGTAGCACAGTTCTGATGTCATCGACGGATGAAACCACCGTGAAAAGTATCCAGTTTATTCGGAATACTCTTACACGTCTCATCGACGTCATCCCCAATATTATTCAACATCGTGTTGATTTTGATGACACACATATCCCCAAACACTGGGGATTATCTCAGACTCATATGAAAGATATCAAGAGCATCATATCTTCGCATTATACAACTCTTAAAACATTCTACAATGACCGCGTTATTCAGGAAGTTCTCCGTAACGCCGACCCTATTGTTCGTGACCTGAAAATCCTCATTGACAATACACCCTTTACTGCGGAAATGTTTTTTGATGAAGAAAAGGACGCGAAGATTGCGGCAGCAGCAGCGGCACTGGCGGTCCAGAGTCAAGGTCTAGGTGGCGCAGTGGCGCGCGAAGAACCGCGCGAAGTGGACGTCGTAAAGGAACTTGGCGAACGAGTGCCGCATTCAACGCGCAAGAATATTTTCACGATGTATTCGTTGTTTGACCGCAATATTGTTCGCAATTTGTATCTCTTCTACTTTCTCTCGTTTATGACGACGTTTGTTACACTTGTCGCCGAAACGCCGATTACGATTTATGAGACGGAACCGATGCGTATGGTGGCGCGGAAAGGCGCGAAACCCACTGCGGCAATGGTGAAACCCAAAGAGGCAACGGCAAAGGGTGCCGCCAAAGCTGCTTCGCTCCGTGAAGAACACGACGAACAACGCGATGAAATTGACCCTCATTCGCGCCTGTATTCTGCCGACGCTGCTACTGCCGATAAAGGTCAACTTTTATCAGAGATAGATACTCTCCTTGGCGACAAGAAGGCACTTGGTCAGCGCGTATCCGAGCTTCTCATCACCTATCTCCGCATAATTGAAAAAGACAAAAACGTGATTAATTTCAATCTCGCGAATATTAAGGAGAAACTCACCCGTGTCAAAGACAAAGAGAAGGATGGTGTCGTCGCGCGAATTGGCGAAATGTCGGTGGGTGAGAGACAATTGGAGAATATGATGAAGACTCACAAGATGGGAATCTGGAGTCGTGGAACCTCGCAGACCGGTGTCGTCATTTACGACCAAGATTATTATGATGAAGAACGCGAAGAAATGGAGAAGATTGCGCAAAAAGAGCAGCAATTAGGTCGCCGGGACTATGTCACGGATATGAACCGAGAGATTTATGTAATGGATGCGCTGGAAGCCGACCGCGTCGCGGCGGAAATCGAAGCACACGAACTGGATATGACCACAGGTATACCAGAAGATGATGACGCGGGAGATGATGATTACGCATATATTCACCGACACGATGATGAAGGCGACGATTAGGGACGCGGCCGGCCGACCGACCGACTCCGCCTGTATTTTAGTATTTGAATAATATAAAGACCACCTTAAAAAGTCGACGATGATGAATCAAAAGGTCGTTATTTATATTATTCTCTCGGCGATACTATTGTATTTGTATTATAAACGAGGCGGGGTCGTGATATTTGCGGCGTTCGTGGTGGTGGTCGCAGGGACGCTTTTCGCGGGGGCGGGGGCAGGCGCGAGAGAAGGGATGAGTCTCGGCGGCGGCGGCAAAGGAGATAAAGAATGCGTGAAGATGGGATTTACCGAAACAAAAATAGATAAGAAAAATATAATTGGAAGTTTGAAAAAGATAAACGATAGTTATAAAAAAACGTTACTCAAATACGCAACATTTGACGAAAACGGTAAATTTGAACTGAAGAAAGAAACCGAAGAGTTACTGAAACCTATTTACGAAGACCCTGAAGCAAAATCAAAAATTGAAAAAGCACAAAAGGTCAAAAATTTATTTTCATTTATTATCACTGTATTGGTGTTTTTCATAACCACATATACTAAATCCGAATCTGGGGAAATGACAATTAAAATTTGGGGGGAACAACAACCCGTCCAAAAAATGTTAGACAGCTTTAACAAAGAAAAAGATGGAACAACTCCATTTAAGGACGCGGTTATTTCCGGAGAGTCATTACTAAAAACATTAAATGAAGTCAGCAATTTAGATGTAATTAAGAGTTCTGATAAAAAAACGAAGGAGGCTTGGAAATTTCTGATATGTGCCATAAAACATGTGATTAATAATATAAAGAAATTAGATAAGACACTTAATGGTGGTGGTGGCGACGCAGGCGGTGGTGGTGACGGCGGTGGCGACGACGAAAAAGAAGAGAAACCGAAGAAGAAGAAGAATAAGAATAAAAAAGCAGACAAGAAAAAGAAGTCAAAGAAGGCTGACGACGAAGACGAAGACGAAGACGAAGACGAAGACGAAGACGAATAATAAAAGATTATAATGATTGTAAAAGCACCAATTGTTGTCGCCGTGCGACGCGTCTCTTATGTCGGATCAAATATGTTATGACAATTACAATAACGATGGCTCCAATTGTTGAACCGACAGACGCTGCGATAATTGATGTCGTAGAAACCTCCTTGTTTGAAGTGTCCGGATAAGGGTATCCTGCGTCAATCGCGGCAGTAGCAGCCATACGGTCATATAAACAAACAGGTTCCGATGGTGTAGTCGTAGTTTTGGACATAACACATTGAACCTCCGTATTAGTGGTGTCGCAATTGAATACTCTTTGTTTAGAAGTGGCGTCACAATCGGGGTCCCACGCTCCACATTCGCAATCACATCCATCTTTTGAACCATAAAAAAGAGGATTGCATCTCCATGTTGTGGGTATCATGCTTCGGGTATATGTATTGCTATAATTGCCCCAGGGTGCGCCATCGATATCCGTGTCATTTGAGAAATAAAATTGGGGGTGATGAACGGCTACTCCGGACTGAATTTGTAATAACTTGCGTTCGCTAAGAACTTGGTGTCTCAACGCGCAAACAGGTTGATTCTGTAGTCCTGGAATACAAATATCATCACGATTCGGGCAGTCAAGTGAAACCGCCTCAAACGGGTTACAATCGGGGTCAAACGCGCCACAGTTACATTGACATCCGTCACCCGTTCCATATTGTTGTGGTTTGCACGTCCATTCTTGTGGGATTTCTGGTTGATTACGAATGGATACTTTATATGTATCATCTAGTTTTGGGCGTACGCCAAGGACTTGGTATAGATAAGTAGAATAAGCGCAAGTAAACGTCCAACATACGTTATTACGACCATTTCGTGGTAACCAAGACCAAGTAGTAGGATCGCAAGTAATTGATGTAATCCCGCCAGATATGAGACCATATTGCGCAGTACTCCATCCGGCATTTACTAATGCGGCAATGGCAGAACGTTCTTGTCGCGCAGAAGCTGCTTGGGCAACTTTACCTTGCAACTCCCCAACAAACCAAGAACTGCATCTATAAACACCACCTGGGTTCGTGGATTCGTCTCTCAAACTGCCTCCTTTTCCATTCTCATATCCAATATCTCTCCATTGTGTAAATGGTAACCGACTACCACAGTTGGTAGCTTGTGTGCAGGAAAAGTCCATTTGCACCCAAGTATGAAATGGAATAGAAGTAGAACGACAAATTTTGGCGGCGTCGGTTGTAAAATACCCATGAGGTATCACACCTAGACATAAAAATAAAAGAGCCAACATCGGATGTTGTATCTGTATTTGTTTCATTCGGTTATTTATATAGTTTACATACACAATATTTACATACACAATATTTACATACACAATATTTACTTACACAATAATAAAATAAGAATATGAATAAAAAGTAATATTGTAATATACTAGTGCTATTACAATACGATACAATATGAACGCAATCAAAAATCTTATCCGAAATAATTTAGCAGGGTCGGCCATCGTTCTTTATATTATCGTGTTTATGCTGGTTCAATACATGAATCCAAGTTTTATTTACAATGAAGATGGCAGCTTACGGGAATTCGGGGTGGGGTATTTGAGCAAGACGGTGTTACCCATATGGCTCATCGCAATCCTGCTGGGCATTCTCTCGTATCTCGCGATGTATTATGTGTCGAGGCCGGTGACGCGCATCCTTGTGTAGTTCAAACTACGTTCGTTTCGCCTCCGCTACTGCGTCGGCTCCACTCACTTCGTTTTCACCCTGACTCGCGTCGCTTTGCTCGTTCCGCCTACGGTTCCACTCGCTCCACTCCGCTCGTAGCCCGCTTCTATTTTATTAGGATTTAATAAATCACAACAAAACTTGTCTGAGATACGAGCGGAAGCGGAGCGAGTGGCGCCGTAGGCGAAACGAGCAAAGCGACGCGAGTCTAGGAACGGAACGGAGCGAGTGGCGCCGTAGGCGGAACGAGCAAAGCGACGTTCAACCGGTCACCGTCAGCACTTTCCCTTTCTCCTCTTGTTCCTTCTTCTTCGTCGCCTCCTGCGTCTCTTTCAGCACCTGGGCGCGTATCTTCTGCTGTTCGGGTGTAAACGTGCATCCCATATTCAGCAGATAATTATAACTGATACTCACGATCAGCAAACCACACAGCACGAGCCACACGAATTCACCCACAATCGTCTTCATCATCAAGAATTTCCGGATTTTCTCCAAGTCTTCCACCTTGGCCGACGGGCGAATAAGGCGTGACTCCTTGAAACTATCCCAGAAACGGTCTAGATTATCTAGATTCAATTCATTGAGAATAATAGACTGGTCGGTATAAATTTGCTCTAAAGCGCGACCAATATCCCGTTTGTTTTTCACATCATCATTAGGGACATCCGCGCTATTGACGAGGGTCTCTGTGCCGCCTCCGCCTTTCTGCGCCTCCGGCGCTAAATCAAACTGCGGTGTCAAAATCGCATTGAATACGTCTTTCAAGTCCGTAACTGCGGATACAAACATAAATCCAAATGTGTTACTGAATGGTATGAGCCAACCTGGAAATACGACCAGCGCAGATTTAAGGACGCCTAAAACGAGAAACCACGGTATTACAGTGCCGATAAGCGCCGTCTTTTCCTGGTCGAACCCGCAAATATCTTTCGACATTGCGAGATTGATGAAGTATTCACCGATGATTAACACGAGGAAGAATAGGAATGTAATCCCGCCACTTAAGACACCATTTTTCTTGTATTTGTAATAAGAATAAGCCCCGAAGACGGCGAGAAAGAAGAATATCGCGACAGATGAACTTAATTCGGCCATTGACGCGATTCGGAGCGATGCGAAGCAGAGCTATTACAATATACACGGATTATTATAAACGCTGGTCTACCGACGGTTGCGCGTTCTTATTTTTTTCTTATTTTTTATCATTATGATAGCGGAGTAACGGAGCAACACTGAGAATAATGAATGATAATGCGCCACCCCCCACACTGATTGAACCCGGAGTCCGATATTTCTTGAGTAAATCTCTCGAACAGTGTCGCCGTGTCAAAGATTATTATCACACACAAACATTTAACTTTACAGCAGGTGTCGTCTTTTTCATATGTTTAGGCATATTCCTTTTTATTCGGTATAAAGGAAAACCGTCGCCTGAAGAAGTGGAAGCAAAGCGACGACGAGAACAAGAGTATATTCTCTCAAAATTAAAAATGGTAAACGCCACACATTACGCGCAAAGCAAAGGTATACCAATGGATTGCCGGATTCACCCTGCTGGAAACGGGATGGGTATGCTCACAAATTTACCACTTTGGAAGAGTCCAGATGAAGAGTATTTCAGGCGTCAGTAGCGTAACGTAACCAGCGCAATATTTCTGCGTATACTATAGTATAGTTACGTAGTATAAGAGTATATGACAATGTCATCTGTATACCAAGATTTACATTCGGCAATTCAAGAACGGGAGTCGGCGCAATACGGCGGAGGTGGCGGTGATGGCAGCGCAGCAGCGTCTCGTATCGCCGAGCAAAAACGCGCTCAAGAAACCCGCGACAACCTGAAAAAAGCCACACACATCCTCTTGGATATGACGCGCAAGCAAGAAGACGCTCTTAAAAAGCACCTTCAGCGCGCGGCCGACCCCAACGACTTCCGCGGTCTGATTTACCCCTACCAACTCATCCCAGAAGAAGAGCGCGCGAAAATCAACGACGCAATCCACGGATATTACTCCTTTAAGGAAAAGTATAACACCGCACTAGAAAAGCGTCGTCAGCGTCTAATGAACGACCCCGTTATGAACTGGAAGTCGCTCTCCGCGCAACAGAAAGCCAAACGCCTCGCGCTCATTAAACCCGCGTGTATCGTGTGTAAACAAGAAGGCGGGTCCGTATTCACAGAGGCAGACGGCAAGTTGAAGGCCATCTGTGGCAATATCTCTCAACCTTGCGGTTTTCATATTGAAGTCGACCGCGGCAAGTATGTGAGTTTAGAAACATTGATGAATGAATCGCTGGAAGAAGTCCGCGCCACCAAGGACGAAATCATCCGAATGAAATTAGACCTCTTATTCAGGTTCATTAATGAGGACGAGCTCCTTCAGCAATTTGAGGCAGTCCAGCATAAATTACAGGAACAACAGAAAATGTATGCGGAGTTTCGAAGTTATTATTTAAGCGTGACAGACAATGATGACAACCGCGCGGATACGGAAACATTGACGCGGGTGATTTCCGAGAAAGTTGCGCTCATTAAGGAATATATGACGGAGTTCCGCGAATCCGAATGGAAGAACCGGAGTATCATTGACGATATTCTCGCGCTTTATCAACAGGATATTGAGCCGGCGTTTATGAGGTTGCGAGAAACGAAGTATGTCTATTCGCAGGTGGAGACGACGGAGAACGCAAATGGCGCGCTCGTTCAAATGTATAATGACCGCGAATTCAATCTCTCGCAGAAACGGTATAGCTACAATGAATTGTATATGCCGGTGATTATGCCGAAGTGGATTGCGGATAATCGGATAGTGAGTAAACCGGTGGGGGTGGTGGCTGTGCCGAAACCAGGAGGAGCGGCGAGGTAGGGGATTTTTTATAGTCGTATATTATAATAATAAATAGATAAATGAGTGCACCGAAATCTGGGAAATTCGCTACTCTTGCAGGTGAATATGACTTTTATATTTTCAAAGAAAAAAAAAGGCAGAACCTACTATTGTTCAATTATATGATTGTAGTAATATAACACATACAAAAACTATAACAGATATACAAACCTTCAAAAATTTAATCGGTTGGAAACCAGGAGAAGGTGAATACCCATATGAAAAATGTCGTATTAAAGAATTCAAAATCAATCCTTCTGATATTATTGGGTTCGATGTGGAAAATCCCGAAGATATAAAATATTGGAATGCTGAGGACTATCTGATGAGGAATCCAAACCCGGCTACTACACATATATATGGTATAAAAAAATCAACTACTGGTGTTGGTGGTTCAAGAAAACGCAGAAAGTCTATTTGTAAGAATTACAATAAAAAATGTAAACATTACACCAAAAAGTATAAACTAAAGCATAAAATCAAACATAAAAATACCAACAGACAAAAATATCAGAAACGAATATAAATGTATATTATCTTTAGTTTGGTATTCACATATGAAATTATCGCCCCCGCCGCCCGCCACCTTTAGACAACGAAGATTCAAACGCACCGCTGCGAAGTCTCCTCGCCGTCGCACCCGCCGTCGCGTATAATTATCGTAGTATAATATAGTATAATACGATGTTCAACCTATTCAACCACATTTCCCTTCCGATTTTCATCGTAAGCCTCGCCGTTGGTCTCTTCTACGTGTACATCTCCGTGCCAAACCCGAAGATTATTTACGTCTATCCCACCCCCGACAATATCCGCAACTTCCAATTTAAAGACCGTGCGGACAATTGCTTCTCCTTTGACGCCAAAGAGGTGTCGTGCGCGAAAGCCAAGGGGCAAGTCAAGAAGATTCCCGTTCAGTAATATGTATTATTTTCCCAATGTAATGTATAATTACGACTACTATCAATGTCTTCTCAACCGGTTCTTTCGTTTACGGTCTGTAATACGTCTTCTTCATCCGACGCGAATTCGGGTTCGGTATGTAGGAAAATCAATGTATTCAATACTGCGACCGCACCCGATGCGAAACTGATGGCTCCTCCTATGCCAGGTCGCGGCGGCATTGGCGGCATTGGCGGCATTGGCGGCATTGGTAAAGGAACAACCCGTCCATTCCCGCTAATTATGGGGTAATTATATTCCATTATATTAGAATACAATGGGTTTTCAAAGATTGCTTCATACCGAGACAGGACGTATTATTATATCCATCGTTCTTGGACTCGGTATCGCATCGCTTTTTCGTAAGGTGTGTAAAGACAGGTCGTGTATCACATTTCGCGCGCCACCTCTCAAGGATTTAGAGAAAGATACGTATAAGTTGGATGACAAGTGTTATGAGTATAAGACGAAAGCGGTGAAATGCGAGGCGGGGAAGAAGGATGTCAAGCTGAACTAAAAAATTGAATCAGTTTATGTTCTTTATTGTAGTGAATTGCATCATTACAATAAACAATCCAACAATGGCACTCGCAACCGAACCTGATGTGTATTCACCCAATATTGACGACAACGGCAACTACATTGACAAAATACCGTCGTTCAATTCGAACGCACTCGCAAATGGACTACGATGCCCGTGTGGAACTCGAAAAGACAAAGTATATCTATCCGGGCCTTTATTTGCGGCACACTGTAAATCCAAAGGACACGAAAAATGGATTCAAGAACTCAATGCGAACAAGTCGAATTTCTTTACAGAAAACCAGAAACTTCGCGAAATCGTCCACGCCCAAAAGATTATGATTGGGAAGATGGAATTGGAACTCTCTAGCAAGAATATGACAATCAATTATCTCACACAAGAAGTTACCAAGATTATGACGGGCAAAAACGGCGGCTCTGTCAGTGGAAGCGCAAATCCATCCGCAAATGACCTCCTTATGTTTTGAATATGTTCGTCCAAAATGTCACGCTTCGTTCTTGACATTATGTATATCTTATTTTCATATTTCTTATTTTTCATATTTCTTATTTCCTTATTTAGCGTATTCTAATGAGCGACACCACCAGCATCGACGACCTTCCTTTAAGTAGCCAAACCCCGAGTTCGGGGCATCATCACGCGCCTTATGGTGGGAATGGTGGCAGTAATGTCGGTAATGGCGGCAGCGGCGCGCCTCTCATCTACTCCCCCAACATCGGCAATGACGCATTGACCTCTCACGGACCGACACAAATCCCCGGCAATGTAATGAACGAAGTCCTTCAAGGAGTCCAACGCGCCAGCGCCAATGGAATGACAATGATACCCACGAGAGATATTCCAATGAACCCCACTGTTTTTACACACGACGAACAAGCGCGCCCCAATTATGTTCCGCAACCGAAGTCGGTTCATTTCGCGGAGGGTGGCACCGGAGCCAGCGGAGCGGACTATATCAAAGACCACGAATCAATGGAAAGCATCGTCCGCGCCAATGCGCGCCAGTCCAATCAACTCGACACTCTTGAAGCCATTTATTATGACCTTCAAATGCCGATTCTCGTCGGCGTTCTTTATTTCATCTTCCAAATGCCGGTTTTTCGCGCACAACTTCTTCATTTCTTGCCGTCGTTATTCGGTGAAGACGGGAATTTCAAAATCATCGGTCTCACTGCGACAAGCGCGATGTTCGCAGGGACGTTTTTTGTCATTACCTTGATATTCAAGAAGTTGGGGGAAGGTATCCGATAATCGTGAATATTTTTATATTGATATAATACATATTTGTAGTATGAACTGGCCGCAGTCAACAGGTCAGTCAACAGGTCAGTCAATAGGTCAATATACCATTATACCATATCCATCAGAATATCCATCAGAACGCGGTGTGACTGCGTTGGCTGACCCCCACAAACAAGTAGTACGTGAAGCGTTGAGAGAAAGTGCGGAACGTATGACAAATGAAGCATTACAAAGAGAAGCAGATAGGTCGTTTGGAGAAGGAACCGTAACCTTGAATGGTGCACAACAACATAGACAAGTATCATCCTTGGATAAGATAAAATCAAATAATCAGAAATTCAACGAATTATTTAAAGATAGTGCTATGTACGGAAATATAGCAAATTTTGAAAAACAAGTTTTAAAAAATGACTACCCTGAAGATAAAAAATTTATGAACGGAGTAGGATATTGGGAAGCAGTATTACAAAATTTTATAACCGAAGGTAGTAAACCACAGTATGGGTTTGATAACACTGCAGCAGAATATCAAGACGAATTTATGAAGACGGAGCTTGGTAAAAAGATTGAACAAAAATTAAAGGGTTATTATAAAAGAGTAAGAATAGACAACCAAAAACTTGATAAACAATTATTTAATAGTGCAATACAAGATATGGTAGACGGCATACCCGAATATTGGCGGGATAAGGCAATAAAAGAGGGAAGAGTAGAACTAGGAGGAGGTAGTAAGAAATTAACTACGCGTAAATACAAGAATAGAAAATTATCATACAGAAGATATAATAAAAACCGAACTACAAAAAACAAGCGTCGTTATTCAAGACGCAAATAATTTTATATTTTCACTGTCTACTTCCGCGCCTTCTTCCGCGTCTTTTTCGCATTTGCCTTTCCCGCAGCAGCCGCCGCGTGTTCATACGGAATATACCGCAGAAACCACTCCTCAAACTCGCGCGAATCACGCTTCCCCTTCAACTCCTCGTATTTCTTCGTCTTTTCGAAACGCATCGTCTCCAACGTCGGTTGTTTTCCATAACAATTGATACTGAAACGCCGTAATAAACCAGTCTGCTTCAGACGATTGTGTTGCTGGACATCAAAGAGAAACTGCGACATACAAAGAATACGAGTCACGTCGTAGTATACGCGGTCAGCGTAAATGAACGCGAGATAGAAACTCAACATTGTATCAATTGTCGCAATACGGATAGACTCGCCGCTGCCGCCACGTTTGCCTGCGTCCGCGCTATCGTCCCCGTGTATCCGTATTGTATTATAACTATGACACGCGAGAGGTTTATACAGGAACGCGATGACTTCATCGCCGATACGAATATCATAATGCTCCGAAATGACTTCGCCGACACCGGCGTGTTTCGTATATTTGACGCCGGTATACTTATGCGCGGTGAGTTCGCGGACGACGGCTTCACAAAGGTCGCGGGGCTCTTCCGAGAGAATGTCAAAATCGGGGATTTTTTGAACGATACGGCGTTGGTGTTTTGGCATATACCGCGAATACAGGATGTTCGCATACCCGCCGAAGAACACCGCACGGTTCTTAATGAAGACATCGCGCACAATATTATAAACATCGGTTTCGGCAAGTTCTTTCTCTCGGTCGCTTTTATATGAAAGACTGGATTTACTTACAGTGTATTCTGGCGATGGGCTTCGACTTCTGGTGCGGCGGCTGCGACTGCGACTGCCTTTCGTCTGGTCTGGACTCGCCTCCGGACTCGGCTCCGCGTCTTTATCGAGGTCAGTCGCCTTCATTGAATACAATACGAACATATCATCCGCGCCCAGAAATCTCTCGTAGGTCGCAATCAAACGATACTTATGCGTGAGTTTATCTTCTTCCACTGTATACTTGAAATCGCCCAACTCTTCTTCGTGCGACGGCACGGTGTGATACAATCGCTTTAAGTAGGCGCCTAGACCATGATATTTCCGAATCACGGTCATAATGGCTTTACGTTTGAGAGATTTCGCGCTGCCGCTACCGCCACCGCCACCGCCACGCTTTACAGACCGCGATGGCGACTGAGACCGCGACCGCCGTGTGCGAGATACAGTCACCTCCCCCGTCTTCCCGCCATCACCAAATCCACGCTGATACTCTATCTTATCACAGTCATAACCCTTCAGTGGATAATGGGTATTTAATAATGTCAAGCGTTTCTGTACTTTCTCCCAACGGGATACATCGCCATCCGGACGCGAGAGTTCTAAATACATCGCCATCCGAAGAAAGTCGGGCGGAGCATACCGGATTCCTTTTTTAATAATCGCATCGCGAGAGATTGCCTTGAATAACGCCGGCTCCATCTGCGTAATATCGGCAATTCCCGTGAAATTTACGAACACCTTATACGTCCCGTGGTGGACTCCTGATTTGGCTTCCACGTCTTCATACCCAGCCTTATAATAAATATCTGCGAGTTCCTTCGCTGCGTCAAGGGCATTGTCCGAGTAAAAATCGTAGTCGGGAAGCTCGATGTCTTTATTGTAAAATTGGGCGTCCTCTGGGAGGATATTATTGATGGCCGTCCCTCCATAACAAACGAGCTTTTTATCCGCTATGAAATCCTCCACGATGGAGATGATTTTCTTCACTTGGGGGTCTTGAATGATTGCGGCACCCTTCTTCTTTTCCACTAAATCCACGGCGGCACGGAGAATCTCGAGTTCTTTTTCGTCGTAGGACTTATCGTCGTCGACCACGCGAGAGTGCGAGTGCTTGTGCTTCCTGGACATTTAAATACTTTTATAATGCTTAACTATATGTTGATAATAAACTACTAACATATAGAGAGATATTTACTCGTGTTTGTTGCTCGTTGCGTCTCACCCTGCGGGTTCGCCTCCACTCACTCCAAACACTCGGACAGTCGTTGTCCATTCTTTCGCTCGGGTTCGTCCTCCATCTATCTCCCAGTCTTATTCATAATATAGGCCGTAGGCGTAATGTATGGTAAATTCGCGATGTGTGCGTGGAGACGACCCGTCGGGTCGTGCGCAAGGAGCACCTCGCGAATTTACAGGGTCAACTTCACCCCTCCCGCCGCCTCCGCCGGTCGCGCCTCCATCGACGCTTTCGGATTCGGCGGTTTCGGCGGCGCAATCGTAATCGGGACATACCGTAAGTCCTCCGGCTTCAATACAAACGCATACCCAACTGATGCGAATTTATCCTCATACGCCTTCAACTTCTCATCCCGCGCCTCTTCTTGAAAGCACATTGCCACAATTTGACACCCCCACGTAAACGGTCCATTGTGCCCGTCATTGACAGGACGACCCCCTTTTTCCGGAACAACCAAACACATATTCTTTTTATTCGCGTCTTTAAATGCCTGTGGGTCGCCCACATTTTTCACTCCGAAATACGTATACTTGGAGAGAAACAACGACTTGGAGCTCATATTTACAAGTTCGTAGAGGTTCGTTTTACGGTATACGGTATTCGTTCCATCTACCATCAAAATGACCTTTCCTTTGAAATCCGATAGATTTTCATTCCCTAAATCCTTTGACTGGTATTCACGACCGTATTTTGGTCCAAGTAGATTTCGAGCAAGCGTCTTGCTCCCCGCAATAATCTTCGCCAAATTGTCATACATCGTGATATTCTGTGACATTATCCGCATATGAATAATGAAGGGGTCGCCTGGATTGGGGCATTTGGACGCTGAAAACACATAACTCCCAAGCACTTCAAATGCATCGGAAACAGGAATGTGATTGTATGTCTCCTTATAATTGAATGAATTCACAGAAGATGACGCAATCACGGGTTGATTTTCCACCGAAAAAACTTCAAAGTCAATGAAACGACAACCGCGTGCGATGACATATAAAAACGCGTCCATACTCACATTTGAGTTCTTGAATTTATCAGGATTGAATGCGTTATACGCTGCCTTGATATAGTAATCACGCAGTTTGAATTTTGACTGACTGTCGTCGGGATTGATGGATGTAATGTTTTTATCAATGAACTCTTTCATATTGACGTCGTCGGGGTTATTCATTCCTTCTTTCGTGGCGGGCTTGGGCTTGGGCGCGGGCGCGGTCTCCTTTGTTAAAGAATCCACAGACATCGCCGCCTTTTTACGCTGATGAATCGTCATTTCTGCCTCTGGCGTGTTTACAGTAAAATTCTCTGTTGACAATGGCGGTGACGACGGCGACTGCAAAGACGACGAAGAAATGAGTGATTGTATACGAGTGAACAGCGCATCTGGTTCAGACGGTTTCGCCGTTGTCGCTGTCGTCGCCGTAGCAGCGAAGCCTTCACGCGCCCATCGCTGCTCATAACACCGCGTCTTAATGAGTTCTGATATCTTCCATAATGCGAACATCAATATAATAATACCAATAAATAGATATTCTACTTGATGTTCTTTCATTATTCGCGCGCGTTCTTGTATATAATTATAATATATAAAGTTATATCAAGGTGATTCTATACTAAAATATCCAACAGGAACACATAAAAATGACTGGTGGTCTATTGAATCTCATCGCCACTGGCAATCAAAACGTCATTTTAAACGGTAACCCCAAGAAGTCTTTCTTTAAAAGCACCTATCTTAAATATACGAATTTTGGTCTTCAAAAGTTTAGAATTGATTTCGATGGTCAGAAGAAGTTGCGTATGACAGAAGAATCCAAATTCACATTTTATGTCCCGAGGTATGCTGAATTATTGATGGACACCTATATTTGCGTTACACTCCCCTCCATATGGAGTCCCATTCATCCACCTGCCACAGCGGAAGATATGTGGGCGCCATATGAATTCCGCTGGATTGAAAATCTCGGCACTCAATTGGTGAAGGAAATCGTGATTTCAGTCGGTGGAATGACTCTCCAACGTTTCACAGGGAATAATCTGATGGCAATCGTAGAGCGCGACCTTGACGCAACGAAGCGCAATTTATACAACCAAATGACAGGACACGTCCCCGAATTATACAATCCTGGTTGTTCTGGTGCGCGTTTGAATCAATATCCAAATGCGTATCGCACCGCGAGTGCTGCCGGCGCGGAACCCTCAATTCGTGGGCGCAAAATCTATATTCCAATCAATTCGTGGTTTACCCTTTCGTCGAAAATGGCGTTCCCCCTCGTATGCCTCCAGTATAACCAACTTCAAATTGATGTTACACTACGTCCTGTAAAGGAATTATTCACCATCCGTGATGTAGGCGACCCGGCAAATTTCTGGCCAGTCGTTCAACCCGACTTCACAAACCCCCTTCACCAAATGTGGCGATTTTTATACCCGCCACCCAGTATTGATTTATCTCTGAATTCTTACCCGAGTATACGAACCGATTGGAATGCGGATGTTCATTTGATGGCGACGTATTGCTTTCTCTCGGATGATGAATCCAAAGTCTTCGCCGCGAACCAACAAAAATACCTGATTAAGTCATATTATGATTGGGTATTCAATGATGTCACAGGGAATAAGAAAATCAAAATCGAGAACTCGATGGGAATGGTGGCATCATGGACGCTGTTTTTTCAACGCAGCGACGTGAGTCTGCGGAATGAATGGAGCAATTATACAAATTGGCCGTATAACTACCTGCCCTATGATATTGTTCCCGCGCCTATTGATGATGACTGGCGTCCGACGTCATTTTCAGAGATTGTTACGACGGCGAGTGATATTCAGACGTTGGCGTGGCAATCGCGCCCCGATTTCATAAATGACCGCTACTACTATGATAAAAATGGTCCCAAAAACGGAATCGGACCCGGCATCAACCCGCGCGATAAACGACTCACAGGGTTTCATATTACCGGCGATTTCCAATCCGAGAACGAACGCGATATTTTACAGATGTTGGGGATTTCACTGAACGGTAAATACCGTGAGAATCTGCTTGATGCGGGAGTATACAATTACGTCGAGAAATATACGCGGACACGCGGGAGTGCGAAACCTGGGATTTACTGTTACAATTTCTGCTTGAATTCGGACCCATTTGACCTCCAGCCGAGCGGGGCTATCAATATGAGTAAGTTTAATCAGATAGAGCTGGAACTCACGACGATATATCCTCCGATGGATACGGCCGCGGAGGTGAAGGTGATTTGTAATCCGAACACGGGAGAGATTATCGGAATGAATAAACCGAATGTGAATATTTATTTGTATAATTATGATTTACACATCCTAGAAGAGAGGTATAATGTGCTGACATTTGTGTCGGGGAATGCGGGCCTAATGTACGCGCGGTAACTTCGTCGCTCCACATCGCGATGCGACGTTCCGCGACTTCAACCGCGCCTGTGCGAATACAGGCGCGAATTTTCTATCGTATATATAACCGTATACATTTATATATACCTATACCTATACCTATACCTATACCTATACCTACAATGGCTGATGATGAAGATAAGAAAATAGACGACGAAGGAGGCGACGACGGAGGCGACGACGGAGGCGACGAAGGAGGCGACGAAGAAGGTAGTGGCGCATTTAGCAAAGTGGGCGGAATGTTCGGTGGTGGGGACAAAGACACCGATGCGACCAAAGACACAGCGAATGACGTAAAGGCCAAGGTCAAACCGAAATCATTATTTGACATAGAAGCGCTCAAAGAATTTGGTTTAAGCGTTCTTACACTTTTCATTGAAACTCTCATTATATCTGTCGTATGTGTAAATATCCTCTTCTACGCATCCCCGGAAAGTATTCGCGCCAATAATCTCAATCTAGAAAAACTCTTCCCAACAGACCGTCATAATTGGCCGTATTGCTATACCAGTGAATATACATCGTGTGATGCTGAATGTGAAGATAAATTCGGCGGTATTGCAGACGACCCCAAATTATCTACATCTAAGAAAATCTACTTGAAAGCCGCGATTATTTTAGACACATATGTCTTTAAATGGTTCTGTCTGTCGAAACAAGAACTGGATATGATTAAAGAAAGCGTGGATGAAGGTGTGACGAAGGTCAACCTATTAAATTGGGAGTTTATTAAAGCGCGATTCAAGCAATGGGTCAATAATTCCTTTATTTTTTCCTTTTCATCCGACCGCGCAATGTTACTCGCCATCCTTGGCTATATTACGCGCTTGTCGCATAGCATACCGAGAGAATTGTATAGTGTCGTTTCGCCATTGATTATTATTTTGATACCCTTTGTTCTATTATTGTTTATGGGTTTTATGCTGATGGGTGGTCCATTTTTCACTACCATCGTCGGAATGATATTGAATCCTACGGAACACCGGAAAGAGTTTATTGGCGGGTCGCTGTGGTCGATGTTTACCGCATTTAGCATTGGTATATTCCCGGTGGTGTCCTACTTTGTCCAACTCATCCAATTCATCGGGACATTCTTTATTTATCCACTGCTTCACTGGGACCAGTATCGGGAATTATATGCGCGATATGTCCCGATTATCTTCTTCTTCTTTAATTTGACACTGATGTTTTACGCATTTGAGTATTTGGACATCAATGTGGCGGCGATTGTGATATTGATGCTGCTGGTGCTATACTTGACGCATTACTGGAAGGGGATTATGGAGTTTTTTGATACGATAAAGAATTGGGGGGCGTGAGGCAAAACGAACATAAACAATTTCATCTATAAATGAATATAAGTGATATAGTCGTTTATACAATCACTCATATTGTGATACAATGGGTGGTAAAAAAGCAACCTCATCGCTTCTTGGCGCGTCCATTCCCGAGAAATCCACCCCCGAGTATTTTAAGAAATATCCCTTCGTGAGTGTATGCACTCCTACATTTAACCGCCGTCCATTCATCCCCGCAATGCTGTCGTGTTTCAATCATCAGGATTATCCACAAGACCGTATGGAGTGGATTATTATTGACGATGGAACCGACCCAATAGAAGACCTTGTTGCGTCACATCCTCGTGTGAAGTATTTCAAATATGACACAAAAATGACACTTGGAAAGAAGCGCAACCTTCTTCACGAGAAATCGCGCGGTGAAATCCTCGTATATATGGACGATGATGACTATTATCCCCCACAACGTGTCTCTCACGCAGTCCATATGCTGACCACACATCCCGACGCATTGTGCGCGGGGTCAAGCGAGATTTACATCTATTTCAAACACATCGGGCAAATGAAGCGGTTCGGTCCTTATGGTCCGAATCACGCAACTGCTGGCACATTTGCGTTCAAACGCAAACTTCTCAAACATCACCGGTATAATGATGATGCGTGTTTGGCCGAAGAACGCGCATTCTTGAAAGATTATACTGTTCCATTCGTTCAACTTGACCCGATGAAGGTTATTCTAGTGTTTTCACACGAGCATAACACATTTGATAAACGTAAACTTTTGGTAAACGCGAACCCAGATGTGGTGCGCGATTCACCCAAGAAAGTGATGGATTTTATCAAAGATGCGGCACTTCGTCGGTTTTATATGGTGGAATTAGAGAAACTTCTCACGGATTATGCGCCGGGACGCCCTGAAATGAAACCGGATGTTATCGCACAGACATTACAGTTGGAGAAGGAGCGTGAAAAGATGGCGGCGAATGCTGCTGCGGCGGGGGGTGGTCAAATCATTTTACAGCAACCAGGACAGGCGCCTGTGACATTGAATAATCAACAAGTGGTCCAAATTCTTCAGCAATTACAGAAAGACGTTGAAGAGCGTAATCAGGAAATCGCAAGATTGACTGAAGAGAATAGGCAATTGAAAGAAAAATATCACGTAGAGACTACTTCCGATGCCACGACTACTTCCGATGCCACGACTACTGAAATCATATACGTATAACATAATAACTTCATCTCAAATGTATTACAAATATGGAGTGTTATTATGTTATTAAACATCCTCAATCCTAACTGATGTAATAAGTAAAACCAAAAAACTGTTCTTTCCTTGGTGGATTACAAACTCTCGCGATTTGTTATATTCCTGAAACTTTTCTGTAAGAATATCACGAATTTGACTTACTGGAAGATTGTCATCTTTGGTATTATAATTATTACCACTTCTATTATTTGATAAATGATAGTTGTCGTATTCATCGTTTTCGTTGTTTTCGCGATTACGATGGTGTTTTTTATTTTTGGATGACGAGCTTGAACTTCTGGTCACAGGTTCCGGTTCAGGTTCAATATACTCCCATTCTCCTACCGATTCAATCGTTTGTTTATTTGTAATGTAAACAACTGAGTCTGAATTGAATACTAATGCGGAACCAGGTGCGTGTTTATATTTCTCCAAATCAATTTCAGTGATTAAGTCGAATTCATCTAGAAATGTGTTTTTACGGAGATAATTGCGAATATACCCCGCAATTTCAGGTGTTATTTTTACAGTGTAGGTCTTGTTCTCATCGTCACTTGTGTCACTTGCGTCACTTGCGTCACTTGCGTCACTTGTGTCACTTGCGTCACTTGCGTCACTTGCGTCACTTGCGTCACTTGCGTCACTTGCGTCATCTTCGTGGCGGCGGTTGTCCTTTTTTTTATTGCTGCCATCACCGCGATTATTGCTAGGTTCATCGGCTGAAATACATTCTACTTCAACATCAAGTATCAAACGATATTTGGAATCAAATGAAATCGAAGCACCCATTCTATGAATAATAAAATGATTATAAATAACGTTTATATCTTTTTGGTTTTATTTAAACGCACGCCAAAATGACAAATATCATTCACCGAATTCACCATCTATTGCACTACTGTCGTAGGTAGGTTGAATCCCTGCTCCACTATTTGAATTATAGTTCCCGTCATAAGAGAGTGGAGCACCACTTACTACCCCAGACAAACCTCCTTTTTTGTCTAAATAACGATAAATACGATTGACATCCAACTTCGTGATTTCATACATCTCCAATATTCGCGGGATTTCATCTTCAGAATACTGTTTTTTAAGCGTCAAGAAAAATGTAAATAAGTCCTTCTGGTCCATTGACAATTGGATACACAAGTTCTGTATGAACAATTGGTTATTATATTCAGTGCTATATTTCGTAAGGACCTTCGTAAATCGCACCTCCGTCGGATGAAACCGCGCCTTTTTCGGAAACGATTGATGATACAAATAGTGATTGTAAAACGTCTTAATCAGCGATGATAACTCATTGAAAAGCCAAATCTGGTTCTGAAATGTAATTCGGTCAAAATAATCTGCCTGGCAAATATTGTCAAGCACGAGTTTATAAAACGGCGCAGATACAGACACTGGCATTTTTTCTAGAACGTCGATAATATTCTCGTGCCAAAGCAGTCCAATTGTCGTGCGGTCCGTCTCATTGATGAGGACGTTATGCTCAGATATGGGATACTCCGTATTCATTAATTTCTCGGTGATTTTCTTGATGTCTTCATTATACGTCTTCGGTTGAAAAATCGCGTGGAGGATATTATTCGCGAGGATTGTATTCGACTTCTTACTCATCTCAGCCACCGCGCCCAATTTGCGAAGATTGCCTTGGACGAAAGCGATAATATTCTTCCGCATCGCTGTGTCAATGCTAGCACCCATCGTCATATCAATGATTTGCGACATCTGAAGGGGTGTAGGGGTCTTCAACTCATACACAAGACATACTTTCATCAGTTCTTTGATTTTCTTGTCAATATGATAATTGCCGATACAAATAATGGGATTCATCGTGATTTCTTCCTGCTTCTGCTTCTTCGTCTTTTTAGGACGAATGAGTTTGATGAGAGATGTAATCCCGCCTTTATCCCCATTATTCATTCCGTCGAGTTCATCCATTACAATGACGATTTTCTGGACTTTACGCTGGAATATCGACATAATATTTTTATCAGAGATATTGTGCTGGGTAATGGAGTCAATGATGGATTTATTGCGTATATCACCGGCATCATATTTCACCATATCATATTCGAGTTCTTTAAGTAGCCTGACGACGAATTCGGTCTTACCGCTGCCGGGTGCACCGTAGATGTAAATCCCGCGCTTGAATGTAAGATCGGATTTGTTCTTTTGGAAAGAGGCGAGGAAGTCGCGAATATTGTTATAAATGGCTTCACGGCCGAGAAATTGTGTGTAATTGATATTCATTCCGATGTCGTCGTCGTTGCCGCCGCCGTTGTCAGTATAGAGAGACAACTTTTTCTTTTTATATATTATAACCGGGTATATTCACGAAATGAACGCAATTCAGCAACTTTTTGCGCCTCTTGATAAGGACTTTTGTTTGATTTTTTATTGGATTACCGTGGTGAATTTATTTTTCCTTGTGCTTGCGGGTCTTGGTTTTATCTCATCGCTTGTTTTATTATTTAGGGGAAAAGTAACGATTTTCACTGGTATCTATTCGTTCATTATGGTCGTGTTATGGACGGTGATGTATTTCCAGGCACGCTTGTTTTACTCGATGTGTGTAACGAGCAACTTGAAGGCGGGAAGTTACTTTGGAGTGGGGGCAACTGCTGCAGTGGATTCGCTCCCTGTTCCTCAGTGAAATATCGTTGCGCCGACCCAAAGGGGGTCGCGGATCCACTCATTTCACTTCGGAGGCTCGGCTCCGCCTCGCGTCTTCCTCTACTCGCTCGGCTCCGTTCGTTGCGCCTACGGTTCCACTCGCTCGGCTCCGTTCGTTGCGCCTACGGCTCCACTCGCTCCGCCTCGCGTCTTCCTCTATGTGTATATCACACTTACTACGAATGAAGTGTGATATTGTTAATCGCATTGTCGCGAATCTAATGTAATTCAAGATGCGACACCCGTATAGAGCAGCACGCGAGGCGGAGCCGAGCACCCGTATAGAGGAAGACGCGAGGCGGAGCGAGTGGAGCCGTAGGCGCAACGAGCAGAGCCGAGCGGCTAGCGGAGCGGAGCATTTAACACTTAAGCGACGTTGCCCTCGACTCTGCGCTATCAAAGACACCTTCCCACGGAACAAACCCATTCTCGATATTAGCCAATCCAGTGCCACTATATTTCAACGACGTTTTGTTATTATTGAAGTTGTTACAGTTGTTGCCAGCAGCATCAGGAGTTAACGTATAATCATTTGTAAACAACCCGTAGTTGTCAACACATCCAGTTCCAGCAGCATTTAACTCCATCCTATCCGGGCATTTCGCGATTTCGGGTGGCCATTTTTGCGAACTCTTTGATTTCCACAGTAAAATCGCCACCGTCCCTACCGAGATGACAAATGCAATAATCGCAAGCAACAACACCATCTTCTGAATAGAGAGATTGAAAAAGTTGCTAAACAACCCACTTCCGCTGCTGCTACCACTGCCACTGCCACTGGAACCCGACGATGACCCAGATGATGACCCCGATGAACCAAACGCCGAAGCACCGATATTTTTAGCACCAGAAATAAAATCCATTTGTCTATATATAATCCATACAAATAATTACAAAGATTAAACAAGAAGGAAGGAAGGAAGGGATGAATCGTTTTGAATATCGCACCTTTCCCGAAGAAACATTTATCGGTCAACCAAAGAACGGACGTCTGGATATTGTAACGCCACCAACGCAAGACCAGTTCGCTCTTTATGACAAAAATCCCGTCCATCAATGTGTCACTTACCGCGACGCATTGAACGGCATCTGGGAGAACACACCGCTTTCCAACGCATTCTTTAGCAAAGAGAACATGCAGATTATTCAGAACGGAATCCGCGCAGGTGTATATCAGAGGTCGCGTGGCAAGTACATCATTGGTGAGCAGGATTGCGACACCCTCCGCATCATTATGCGCACGATTTATCTCCAGAACGCCGCAAATGCTCCCACTGATATCCGCGAGCAGATTATTGAGTTGAACGAATTAGTATTTGAATATTGTGTCCCCAGGGTCCACGGTGAGGCGGAAGGGTATATTCAGTATAAGCGTGATGTGAGCAATATGTATACACCGATGGCGCGGCCGAATTTCTCGGATTACAAGCATAAGACGCTGGAGTTGAAGCCGTGGTTCTAAGTGCTCACTCGGCGCTCCAGGGCGGCGAAGCCATCCTTGCGCGCCTCGTTCGCATCGTGCTCTATATCGGTTCCAAAATAATAAAAAAAGTGTTGTTTTTTATTATTGGTGTGTGTGTGTGTGTGTGTGTGTGTGTCCGTATATGGCATCATATCAGACAGGTGCGAGCCGAGTTACTTCTTTACCACCATCTTCTTCTTCGTTGCCGCCGCTGCTCCGCCACCTCCCGCCGCCCCTGCGGTCTTTGCAGCCTCCGTCGCCGTCGCCCATTTACGATACTCCGTCTCCAGTTCATCTAAATCATTGGTCCACAACGCTTGTATCGTTGTATCCGTGAGTCTCTGATGTTGCGCGCGTTTGGCATCACGTTCTGACAGCAAGTGCTTGACATTTTCATCGGTCACACTATCCATTGGCATTTTCAGCAAGTATTTGAACTCGGTGTCGCCTTCAATGTGTTCATATCCGTGCGCGACCATCTTCGCGAAAATCGCGTCCTTTGTCTGCCTTCGAAGTTCCAGTTTATCGTCCAAGACTTCCTGAATATACCGGGCGCGGTTGGTGAGGACGCGCAGTTCATTGCCGAGTTGCGCAAGCATTGCGGCCTTTCTTTTGGCGTATAAGGCAAGACGTTCCGTGTAATAATCTTCAATGATGTCGTAAATATTGGCGTATTTTCGGAGTTTCTCGTGTGCGTCGAACAGATTCATATTCGTCGTGCTTTGGGTCGTGAAGAGTCCGAGCAGTTTCTCCAGTTTGTTTGTTCCGGCTTCAGCGTCCACGACCACTGCCTGGAGGTCTTTGGGGGTATGTGGATACGACGGATGGAATGTAACGGTGATATCTACGACGGTGTCGGTGGACATATCCGTATACTCTTTGAGGACGGGGACGCCACCGCCCTTGTCGCCTTTGTCCGCCGACGACGACGCCGACGACGCCGCAGGCACTTCCATCAACTTCTCTAAGAATTCCTTATAATCATCCGTCCACGTCCCAATCGGGAGCTCGGTGATGCGGACTTTACGGTCCGCCACAATTTCATATGCGCCCTTGATGAGATACTTCGGCTGCTGCGCTTCAGATGATATATTCTTCACGATTCCCTTGAACCCTTTGAAATACGGCTCAATGATGGGACGGTCACCGACACTCGCTGCTTGTTCGGTCGCTTCGCGAAGCATCGCCCGAATATACGCAATGATTTGAAGCGGATTATGCGGCATAACATCCGTGCTAAATCCCGTTCCAATACCCTTGCTTCCATTGACGAGAATCATCGGAATCGCCGGCGCGTAGTATATCGGCTCCACCATCTGCCCATCATCGTTGATATACGATAACACCGCGTCATCTTCTTGGCGAAAGATGAGTCGCGTCAGACGGTTGAGTTGGGTGAAGATATATCTTTCACTCGCGCTGTCTTTTCCACCTTGAAGTCTCCCGCCAAACTGACCATTCGGTTCAAACAGATTGATATTATTGCTACCGACGAAGTTCTGCGCCATCCCGACAATCGCCGCGTTCAAACTCGCCTCGCCGTGATGGTATCCCGAGTGCTCAGATACGTAACCACTGAATTGCGCCACCTTGATTTCGGTCTTCAGTCCACCCTTCTTGAACGCCGCATACAGGATTTTACGCAACGAGATTTTCAGTCCATCCATCAAGTTCGGAATGGACCGTTCATTGTCGTAGATGGAGAAGTGGATAAGGCCGCGGTCGATGAATTCTTCATAGGGAATCTCGGGCTTGGATGTATCGAGGAATGCCTCACGCGAATAATTCGCCAACCACTCTTTCCGGTCGTCTGCGCGCTTCTTATTGAACGCCATATCCAGGTGGTCGTCGCTTTCTTTGCCCGTATGGATGAACGCAACCATCTTCTTATGCTCGAAATATTCCTTGAACTCCTTTCCGGTGCTCGTGCCTAAACCTTTATAATATTTCGTCGCCCAACCCGAAGGCACGACTTCCCCGGGAAACTGCTTCTTCCACGCATTGAATTCACCGTCATTGTAGAAGAGAACCTCTTGCGCCCCGCGACGCGCCTTTAGAATCGGTGTATTCATAAACCCGATGAAACCAGGTATCTTCGTAAGTGACGGCCACTCGGTTTGGAAGAGATTGATACCGAGACCCTGGATATGTGCGCCATCTAAATCCTGGTCAGTCATAAAGAGGACCTTGCCATAACGCAGCCGCGTGGCGACATCGGCCGGTGTATACGTCTTCCCCGTCTCTAGACCGAGGATTTGCTTGATTTCCGCAATCTCGCGATTCTCCGAGATGCGTTTCGTTGTCTCACCGTGGACATTGAAGAGTTTGCCCTTCATCGGGTAAACGCCGATATAATTCCGGTCTTCCTTGCTTAACCCGCTGATGATGCCCGCCTTCGCTGAATCACCTTCGCAAAGGATAATCGTGCATTGCGCGGATTTGTCCGGCGACCCCGCATAATTTGCATCTACGAGTTTGGGGATACCGCGGATGGTGCGCGTCTTCGCGCCGTCGGTCTTCTTCGCCGCCTTCGTGTCTTTGACTTCGGTGAGCGCACACGCGGCATCCATCACACCGAGTTTCGCCAGTTTCTCGATGAACTCGTCGCTGACTTTACACGACGAACCGAAATTGGCGACAGCCGTGCCGAGTTCATCCTTCGTTTGACTCGAAAATGACGGATTCTCAATATCACAACGCAGGAAGAGCATCAGTTGCTCCTTGATGGTGTTGGGTTTGACATCGACCTTCTTCTTCTTCTTGATGAGTTCCGCCAACTTGCGGACGATTTGATTCGTGATATACTCGACGTGCTTGCCGCCCCTCGGCGTATAAATCCCGTTGACGAACGATATGTGCGCGAATTCGTCGGTGGTGGTCAGGCAAACGACATACTCCCAACGAGGGTCGGGGTTCTCATAGATGCGCTTGACGCCTGCGCCGCCCTCGCCGCCACTACCGCCCTTCGCGCCGATATAGAGGTCAACATACTGTTGAAAATGCCTGACGGGAATAAGCGCGCCATTGTATTTGACTTTCACGGTTTTGTCGGTGACAGCGGCGATATCGTAGGTTCGTTTCAGGAACAAGGCGGCCATATCCGCGGTCAGGTTATTGCCAGCGAGTCCGAATCGCGCGTAATCGGGGCGGAAGCTGACGCGGGTATACGGTTTGACCTTGGATTTCGTGACGATGGGTGGCGCGATTTCCGAGAGATTGTTCTTGAACTCTTGGGTGTATTTCAGTCCGCGAATATGGTCGACGGTCTCCACGCGACCCCAGACTGACCAGATGAGGACGAGTTTGAATCCGAACCCGTTCTTCCCGCCAACGATTTTCTCTTTCTTGTTCTCGTCGTAGTTGGTTGACGTGCGAAGATGCCCGAAAATCATTTCAGGAATCCACAGTTTATGTTCAGGGTGCTGGGCGACGTCAATGCCGTTACCGTCGTTCGTCATATGAATCGTCCCGTCGTTGGGGTCGATTTCTACTTCGAGGGTGGTGACGGGGAGCGAGTCAGGTTTACCGTCGGCGACGGCTTGGGCTTGACGCACGACATGGTCACGCATATTGACCATACCTTCATCGAATAGTTTGTAGAGACCGGGGATGTAAGTGATGTTTCGGCGGGTCAAGAGCGTGGGGGTGGCGGCGGTGGCGGCGGTGGTGGCGGAGGCTGCGGTGGCGTCTGATGCGATGGTTGGTGCAGGTGCAGCGTCCATTATATATTCCATTGTCTCCGTAGGTTCAATCGTTCCGATATAAGTGTCTGGTTTCTTCAAAATATGCTCGCGGTCAGTCATCTTCTGATATTTCTGGAGGTCTTCCGCCGTTCCGGTTCCGGCAGCAGCAGAGGCAACAGATGCTTTTAAACTGACTTTAGGCGGCATTCTATCCGGGTGGATAACATAAAATAACAATGAATGTTTAAATCAGGTTCAATTTTATTTTGAGGCCATTATGTATCGTTAGCGACACACATATACATACACCAACTTAGACACAATGCCAGCAGCACCACGATACCGCACAACTATAGGACTGGGTCTCACATGTAGTGATATCTACCGTATCACTGACGCACTCGTTCAATATGACGCATCCGGCAACCCAACGGTAATAAACGATGCACGAACACCCTATTACAAATGCCCTAGTCTTGCGAATCCTACCGCAGGAATGGCGACGTCCACGAACAATACGAATATCACGAAGAAGATGCGTTATGCGCAGAATATCCGCGTCGCGACGGAAACCAAAAATGTGAAAAAGGTATATGCCGTCAATAATCTGAATAGGTTCGGGCGATGGACGGGGGCGCCTGGCGGGTTTGGTGCGCCGATAACCAATTCTTTCTAACGGACGTCCGGACGTCCGGACGCCTTTTTTCTAATGATAGTTTATAACGAAAGGTTTAGTAAAATGGTGAAACGTTGCGACCGAAGTGATGATGGTTACTACCACATGCACGGCAAGAAATATGAATTGTTGGAGGGGTCTCGCGCCCAGGTGTGGCACGAAACTGCCTACAAGACGCCTGGTGGTCTCGTGAAGAGCGACCTCGTGTTTAACAAGCACGGACGCATTGTGTCTGCGAAGAAGCACGTGACTGCCAAGAAGGAGAATCGTCTGCGTAAGTATGGTTACACTGCTCGTAAGGGTAAGTTTGGTGCGATTAAGATTAATGCCAAGACGGGTCGTCGTCACCGTTTGGTGAATACGCCGAAGAGGCGTTAACCGCGCGTCGCTTCTCGCGTCGCTTCTCGCGTCGCTTCTCGCGTCGCTTTGCTCATTGCGCTATCGCTCCATTCGCGCCACTCCGCGCCTGTGCTTTTTTGGCGTAGAATTATTGAATCATTTAGTGAAGTATAAATCTAGATTCATCAGAATTACATCTAGATTTATTGTGAATTTAGCAAAATTAGCGGAGCGGCGCGAATGGAGCGAATGGAGCGGAGCGGCGCGAATGGAGCGATAGCGCAATGAGCAAAGCGACGCGGTGAGCGCAATGAGCAAAGCGACGCGAGAAGCGACGCGAAACGCGAAAATTATATCTCGTGAATATAACAGTTTCTATCCAACATTGGATGAATGTTATCATCGGGTATATTTTAGAATTTCTCTCTGAAAACAAATTCTGGGCGTTTATCACCATCATCATTACATTGATATGTAACCCCATTGAAATGATATGGCTCTCCGATTTATTTACGCAGTTTACCATCGCCATTGACAAACTTCAGTATGCGAAAACCCTCTCCATTCTCTGGAAACTAACCGCGGTCTATATTTTCATTGACCTCGCGAATATGGTAAGCAACTACGTTGATAAAATATACTATCCGAAATTAGAAAAATTCATCCGTTTCAAGCTCATCGACATTATCTTCAATGATATTGATGTCAACTATGAAAAAGAAGACATCTCCAATCACGTTGTAAAAGCACTGAAGGTGCCAAATTCTGTCACAATGTTTACAAGTCTTTTCGTGTATTGGATTGTCACATTTTTACTCACCACAGTGCTCATTATTGGGTATATCTTCTGGGTGAGTCCCGCTGTGGGTGCGATGACGACGCTTGTATTTGCCATCTATTTCATCGTCTATTATTCCACACTTCATAAAACAATGACAACATCAGAAGAACGCGAGCATCAAGAAAACACATTATTGTCGGAGATTGACGACGTGCTCAGCAATTCCATTAGTATTCTCTCAACACGTAAAGTTGACGACGAGAAAGAGTATCTCACCGAACGCCACAATGTATACGACACGGTTCACGAAGACCATCTATGGCATAATTCAAAGAATGGATTCATATTATCCGTGGTAGGGACGTTTTTGCTCGTGTTTTACGTGTATATGTTACTCACACTTTACCGAAAGAATCAGCTCAATAGCGCAGATACCATCAAACTCATTATTATTATTCTGTTCTTTGTTCGGTATGTCAAGGTAGTGTCGCACGAAAGCATTTATGTCATCGCAGAGTATGGCAAAATCGTGGAGAGCGAACATCATATTCAAGAACTCTTGCGTTATGATACGGACAATAGCAGTGCGTTGCGCGCGGATACGGCATCGGCAGCATCGGCGCCTAAAACAGGCATCCCCATCACCGGCGATATCGAGTTCAAAAATGTGTCGTTTGGATACCCTGGTTATGGTTCCGGTTCTAGCGTGGGAGCAGGCGCGAAATCTCTCGACAACGTGAGTTTTAAAATCAACCCGCGCGACAGCGTCGCCATCATCGGCACAAATGGCAGCGGCAAATCCACGATTATCAAATTGATGTGCGGGTATTTCGGGCCCACCGAGGGCCAGATTCTCTTTGATGGAGTGGAATTGCGAGAGATTGACCGCGAACATTTACGCAATAATATATCGTTGGTGTCGCAAAAAGTGGTTCTATTCAATCGCACCGTTTTAGAGAATATCTGCTACGGCACGAATATTCCGAAGGAACAAGTGGTCCCCGTATTAGACCGACTTCAGATAATGAGCGTGTTCCATAAACTCCCGCAGGGTCTAGATACAATGGCGGGGGCGAGAGGCGAGAGATTGAGCGGTGGACAGCGCCAGATTGTGTATTTATTACGGAGTTACTTGAGTAACAAACCAATTACGATAATGGACGAACCCACCGCAGCAGTTGACACATTTCACAAGAAGTATGTCATCCAAATGATTCACGAAATGATGAAGAAGACGACGCTGATTGTCGTCACGCACGACCAGGATATTGCCACGTTGTTTCGGAAAAAGATATATCTAGAAAGCGGAAAAATTGTCCGAACATAGTGTAACGGAGTGAAACGGAGTGAAACCGAGCGAAACTGATGTTACTCGTGATTACTCGTGAACCCCCTAATAATGTCAATCATCTCTCGGAATTATATCATTCTCTTCGCGACCAAGATATACCGTATGAAATCGTGACGAAATGTGACCCCGCAATAACACGGCGTAAAGATATCCGCGCAATGATTTTCCCAGGTGCGCGCTTTCGTATTCATCCAGAAGAACCACAACCCGAACTAGAATTGGAACTCTTTTACTTATACCATTTCCCGAATTTACCAACCCTCGGAATCTGCCACGGATGTCAACTGTTGATGGTATATTATGGCGGCGACCTTATTCCATATAATCGTTTCTGGATACGCAGTCCGGAGATTGAACTCGACATCGCGCATTGTGGTGACACGATATTCCACGGGGAAGAACCGCGACAGCAATTACACGTCCATTTTCACGACCTCCCCGTAGTCACCCCCGCCGCCAAGAAAGCCGGTGTGCGAGAGATTGCGTGGATGACCAAGTTTCGTGATGGCCGGCGCCACGCGTGTGCGTTTGAATTCGTAAAGAACCGCGTCTACGGGTTTATGTTTCATCCCGAGGCGAAAAAGGAGACGCGTGCGATTCTCTCGAATTTTTATTACAAGGTCGCGGCGGGTGCGTCGGCGTCGGCGTCGTCGTAGTCCGCGTCCGTGTCATCCGTCACCCACCACTTCATCGTAATCATCCCATTCTCGTCCAAATACTCCGCGTATTCTTCACTGAAATACTTTTCAAAGTATCGTTTGCTAATGATGCGCCGCTTTGCGGCGGAGTAGCACTTGCCACAATAATACTCGTATGCGTTGTATACGGGTTGCGGAAACGAGAGATTCATTGCGAGACACTGGTCGCGGAACTGGACGAGGATTTCGTCGATTTCGGCGTTCTTATTCCACAAACGGCACCCCACGTTTAGGATATATTTATCATCCTCAATCACGATATCGGGATAAAAATGGCGCAATATGCCGAGAAGTGTCGCATCCGACGCCGACGCCGACGCAGACCCGTCGTGAACGTAGTCCTTGAATAGCGTTGAAAGTTCATCAATTTCCAACTCTATTTCCGTATCATTTACCACGCAATGCTCGCTCCAAAATTGGCGAAACTTGCTGACAACGGGGAGATACCGACTGGTGCGATGGGGGAACACGTCCGACGCTGCCGACCCCGCATATTCCGCCAACTTCGCACGCAATGTTGCCGCAAAAAACATCGCAGGCAAACGAAACTCCGAGAGATACATCTTCCACAGATACATCATATTCGTCATTGAAATTTCGTGGCCCGCAGACGCAGGCTCCGTCGCATAATCTACAAACTCCTGGATGATTTGAGGGTCTGTGCGGTCGCGCAAATAGAGCGCGTGGGTGGCGACATCTGGCGTCTTACAATGAAGACGTAAGAAATCATCCGCACACCCGAACCGATGCGAATAATGCGCGGCAACACAGAATAGGTCAATCACTGCGGATTTTAATTCTGGCATATGCGAGAGACGGAGACACGAACTCCGAAATAATGCGCCGGTGGTTGGTGTGATAAATGACGCGTTGCTGCCTCCGCCCATCGCGTGAATATCCACAATCCGGCAATCCTTATACTGATGCTCGTAATATTTGAACTTGAACACGGTGGTAAATGCTGATGACCCTGAACCGAACAGGAAGTAACACTCACTGCCGAGGTCTTTGATGAATTCTTTGGCGACGGGTGGGATGAAGTAGACGATAGACGGTGACGAAGACGAAGTCGCGGTCTTCTTCAAGAGAATATCGCCGAGGATGGTCAGGAAATACTTGGCGTGGTCGCGTGTGCGGAAAAGCGCGGGGTAGAGGAGCCCGATGACATTTTGGATGGTGCGGGATTCGGGTATGGAGGAGAGAATATCGCGGGATTGGATACTCTTGATGATTTTGTTTTTGATGCGGTATTTTACGCTCGTGCTTATGCTTGCGCTAACGCTCGTGCGATTTGTTTCGCTCGTGCTCGCACTCGCTCCACAAATCGGACTCGCTCCACCAATCGGACTCGCTCCACCATTCGCACTCGCACTGATTATATTCGCGCCACCAACCGCGCCACCATTCGCACTGGCAGTCGCACCACCATACGAGGCTTCCGAGACAGGCGCCGAGATAAGCACCGAGTCCACGGAAGCACCGAAGGTGCTGGGTGTGGACGAGGTGCAAGAGGTGAAAGATAAAACGCGGTGATGTATCTCATCCTCGTGTATCAATGAATAGTGAATTTGATTGTTATACGTGAAATACAACTCCGACGCAGCGCAATAGAAATATTTGGTCTTGTTTAGGAAGGTCTCCGTGATTTCGTCGGCAGTCACCGCGAGAGATTTCTTCCGTGTTTCGCGTTCACTATGCGCGGTTTGGTAGTTTTTGATCGACTGCGGGAGCTGGGTTTTCACGTAGGAGTGGATTC